>OHRM01000888.1_pt1 | contig 14196 bp, 10 predicted proteins | sample 1578361 | NCBI WGS metagenome assembly OHRM01 (sample SAMEA3879590, study PRJEB24766) | human gut metagenome | biome: human-associated habitat; feature: feces | place: USA | collected 1985/1987 | reverse complement strand
TTCCTGCATAATCGCTTAATTTATGCATTTCTCCATTCTGATCCGGCAATTCAAAGTCCGGTGCTTTTTTTCCTACTTCTAACATATTTTATTCCTCCAAATTAATTAAGCTGTTTTCTTCTCTGCTATACAAAAAGGCTCATTCCCATAATTAGTATAGTCTGCTCAACCTTCTAATATATACTCAGAGCCTAAATTTATTGATTGCAGAAACCGAAAAATATATCGTATTTTATTCTTTTACTTTTACTTCTAATCTGTCAAAACATTCCTTAGCTGATTCCTCAGAAATATTATTAGCAATTAACATACCGGTATTTGTACCATTAATTTTCACTACGTAATTAAACTCAGAATCATTATAATTCCACATTACATAACTACAATCCGATTTAGTACCTTCATCAATAATTTCTGCTTTTTCGTTATTTTTTACACTATCAACATATGCAGTAAAATACTCAGCTGAAATAAATATACCCTGACTTAACTCCTTTTTATCCTTAGAAATGACAAAAGGAATGTCCGACGTTAACTCATATCCATCATTTGTTGTCAACGAAATTGTAATGTTATCACCTGTTTCGACCTTATAGGTATACGAAACAGTTGTTTTTGAATTACCACATCCCGTGACAAATAACATAACGACCACTATTAGACTAAAAATAATATTTAATTTCTTTTTCATATTTATGCCTTTCTAATCTCATCAGTAGTTTTTTCTGCTTTCTTTTAAATGCCATCTGATCTTCATCCTGATATCCTAAAGCATATACGCGAGTAATATGTTCTCGATTAAACAAAAACATTTTTCAGAATCTAAATATCCTCCTAGATAAATTTTTTAATTATCAAAACAATTATAACGATTACTGCTAGTATACCAAATCCAACCAGTATTCTCAACTCACCTTTTGTATCATCTCTACATAAAACTATATTTTCACTAACAATTTCCACTGATGCAATTCCTTTAGGTGACACCATGTAATCCACTTCTACTTTTTTCCTGTTGGTAAACTTTTAGTCTTTGACGAATAAAAATCCGACTTAACATTAACTACTTGACCATTAATATCAACATCAACATAATATCTTACAGTTCCTCCGTCTCCATATATTTTTCTTTCAATAATTTCTGTTGTGTTTTCTTTGAAGAAAAGACGGACATACATGCCCGCCTTCTCCATGGTTATTTTCTCGTTTTATTTTTTAACTATCGTTTCTATGAATTCAAATTTTCTCTGCGTTTCTTTACGGTAATAATCAATCCCGTTCCGGAAAGAATTGATAGTATAAACAGCCATACACTCGGTGTGTTGTCCCCGGTTTTAGGTACATCATCCTTCCTATCAGTTCCACTCGATGGCTTGTCATCAGAGGTATTTGCTTTGATGGTAAATGTGGTGCTTGCAGAACCATCCGTCCAAAGGATTTCAACTGTATGGGTTCCTGCCGAAAATGTATTCAGGTAGGAAGCTTTCAGTGCGATAATGGTAGAGCCTTCCTTTGCAGTGTAGTTGCTCTTGTCTATCAAATTTCCGTCCACCTTAACTCCGGTAAACTTGGAGAAGTCTCCGTTACCCCGGATGGTGATATTACCATCACTGTCAGGCGTCCAACTACTGTTTGCTCCATCAATAATCTGATAGGTGTTATTCGGTGTGTCAGGATTATCGGAACCGCCCGCATCCTGTACGGTCAATGTTGCAGAATTACTCTCTACGTTTCCTGCGCTGTTTGAAACAACACACTTATACTTAAATCCGTTGCAGCTTATATTGACTGTGGATGTGGTATAGCTCGTTGCCGTTGCACCGTCAATGTTTACCCATCCTTTCCCATCATTTCTGTCTATCTGCCACTGATAGGTAAGATCTGTACCACTTGCTGCTATGGTAAAGGACGCAGTCTCACCTACCTTCACTGTCGCATTTCCAGGCTGTGTGGTTATGCTTGGTGCAATCACATCCGGCACATCCGGTGTCTGGCTTTCCTGTTTAAAGGTAACTTCTATGGTGTGATCAGTATTCACATCACTAAAGGTGTAGCTTGTGGTTGCTGTCACTTCCGAACCATCCACCTTTACGTCCGCAATATAATATCCTTCGTTCGCCTTGATTGTATATGTAAGCTGACCTGCGGCAGATACCGTTGTCGTGCCACCGGGAGAGATTGTTCCACCGATACCTGCCGTTGCGGTAATCTTGTAGCTTGCTGTACCGCTCGGAGGCGTTATCGGCGCTGTATCCGCCGTAAAACTCCAACTTCCACGGAATACCACGGTTGTGCCGTTTAGGTTGCCGGCATCCCAGCCCGAAAAAGCCCATGTGCCGTTTTTACCATCCTTTTGTGCCTGAATGCGTGTTGTGGAGGTATATTTCTTATCCACAGCCGCCTTCGCCTGTTGCACACTCGAATAGGAGCTGCTATTTAGCGGCAGCGTTGCGCCTGTCGGGAATACAGAGCCCCAATTGTATTGCACCGTATAATTTTTTGTCACCGGCGGCTCGGGGCGTTCCTCAGACCTTTTATAAATATAACGAATCGTCATACCACTGTTCGGGACAGCATTTTCCATCCCCTCCGCTTTAACAAAAGTGTAGCCGTGCAGTTCCTGCGGCGGCTGCCAATCAACCTTTTTGCCTACCGGAACAGTAAAGGTAGTCGGCATGGTGTTTGGAACATCTGTGCCATCCTCCAGCTGATATTGGATGGTGACATTGACATAGCGCTGCTGCTCCGTATCATCATCAGCCAATACCTCGCCTGTCGCATGATCTACAATCTCAAAGCCGATGGTATCGCCGGATTGCAGAATGGCATTCTCCGGAATCGTGTAAACCAGAGAGCAGTTGACAAGGCCGGAATTAAAGTCGCTGCCCTCGTAATCCAATGCACCCTTTGTCCAGAATTTGCTTTTCTCTTTCCAAACAGGGATGTCAAACTCCTGCGTAGTGAAAACCTGCTCCCCATCTGTCGTGACCGCTTTTTCGCCGTTGGAATGTTCCACCCACAGGCGCAGGGTCACAGTCTTCGCTTGGGTATTCGAAAGATTTTGTATAATGGTGCGCAGCTCAACCTGCTGCCCCTTCATGCTGCTATAATCAAAGCTGTTTTTACTGCCGCCGCTTAATAGACGGCTATTCCTGTCATTTTGATAGCTCGCATATGCGGAGGAATTCGCTGCCTCAAAGGCAGAAGGATCTTTTGTGGGATTTCTGTAACCGCCGATATACTTTTTCACCTCAGGAACAGCCACATAAAGCGCAGGGGGATTTGTAATGAGCTGACTCATGACCTTTATGCCCTGTAGCTTGCACACATCGCAAAAATCATTCTGAAAGGTCTCTCGCATCAGACAATCCCTGCTGGAATTATAGGTATAAGGATAGTAGTCAAGATGCGGGCAGGTATAGGTATTACGGAAGCCAAGCAGCTGCTTCCACTTCACTTTCGTGGGATCTTTTGTTGCAGTCATATTCAGTGATGTAGTGTAATTCCACTCATCTACAGGAACAGTGCTATAATTATATTCATCTCCCAGATGGAACAGACCGTGTCCCAGTTCATGCCGCTGGGTAAACGCAGAATATGCGTTTCTCGCTGACGCAACAATATAGTGAATACCATATTGTTTATTATCATGAGAGCCACCGAAATACTCACCGCTATTCGCCAACACAACGAATTGGTTGATATTTTCATACACATAATCATACTGTCTATAATTATGATCCATCGTGTTTTCGTTTGGATGCGTTTCATTAGGAATATGTGCGTCATGAATCTTCTCGATAAACGCAGGGCCTATGATGCGCTCCAAAACATGGTTGCGCCAGTTCCCTTTGTTAGTAGAAATTCCTCCTTTGGCGGTCGCAGCAAAAAATGTGCTGGTACCGCCATAGCCATCCACCGATGCCGTGCAGAGTGCATAGACATTAAAGCGATCCGCCATGCTGCGATATGGCTCTATCTGCAATACCTCCCCCCACAGCTTTTTTACATCCTCGACAAACTGCTTTTGCTGGCTTTTGGTGTAGCCCTCGGCGCAGTACACAATCACCATGTTCTCCTTATCGCTGCGAGGCTTCTGGATTGTATACACCGGTACGGTTACATTTGCATATGCAGGATCCTCAGTGTAGAGGGTACTCATCTCCAGCTGTAGATACTCATCTGTGTTCACATTCCAGTCACCATTCACATCCTCTCGCACAGCGCCGGATATGCCAATGCTGTCATCCGGCGCATCCGGTGCGGAAACAACATAGGGGTCCTGTGCGCTCTGTCCTGTGCCGGATGATACGGTGTAATTTTCCGTATTCAGATAGAAGGCAGGACGAACGCCGTAATATCCCTTATAGGGTGCGTCACGCAAAATATTCCCTTGAGGGGTCACAAATCGCATATCATGGTTACAGGTTGTAATCGGTGTACGCAGCCAATAGTTCCATGCTACACCGCTTCTGTTTTTTGCGATATGGTAGCCGTTCAGGTTATCATTAACCGTTTTGAGCTGCTGAACATCCAGCAGAAAAACTCTATCCCAAATATATTCATAATGGGCACTGTCATACCCATCCGCTACCGTATCAATTGTGGTGTTATAGGGAAGATCAACACCGGCTACGTCGATATAACCTGCCGTATACTCCGGATGGGAAACGATAGAACGCTGCTTCACCGTTCGAATCGCTCCCAGCTCATCCGAACGAAAGCTGCGAAGGAAGCCCTCCTTTTGGTCATATGCTGCCGTTTTAGGATAGACAGAATCCTCTGTTGGCGGATTTCCGCAAAGCCATTTCACTTTTCCTGCTTCAGCGTTGGAATTAAGCCAAGAACGTATGTTGCTGTCTCTCCAGTGGTTAGAACCAAAATTATCTCTCCAGCTATTGCGCCGGTGCGAGCCTGTTTCGGCATTTTTGTTGGTTTTTGCATCATAGGGCATGTAATCACACAATACTCTATCCGAAAGCATCAATGGCCCATTGCTATCCTTCGCTACACAACGCCACACAATTGGCACTCCCCCATAAGTACCCATCTGAATGTAGTCACCAATTTCGATGGTTGGCTTGTTATCTGCCGCCCTAACCTGCAAATGGCATAGCACCAAAATTACCGCAAGCAGCAGAGATACCGTTCGTTTGCCATATTTATGTTTGATAATATTCATAAAGTCCTCCTTTTGTCATTCTCTCCTGAGCGTCATTCACGGTCAGTAGGCTTCTACCCCCCCCATTTTTGACATATGTCAATTTATACAATTGCTGCATCATCGATATTCACCTCATTTCTACTTGAGTTATTGCAAAAAATAGGTCTTTCTGCGATAACCCCTTGTGCCAAATGCTGAAACACCTTCATAAAGATGTAATAGCTTATTTATTTTAGAAAAGTATCCGACAAAAAACTCTACACTTCCGACAAAAAATATATATATTCCTCAAATCATATCATGGCGATGTACATTTGTCAATGATGTGACACCTCAAGATCACCACAGTCCTGATACTTCTTATACATGTCATTGATATAAATCGTAGGCGAAATATTCCTGCCTTCCTCTCGTAAGATGATGCCATCAAGAGTCACATTCACCTTTTCCACGGGTTCTGCCACAAGCTCCATTCCTTTGAACTTCTCAGGCATATAATCCATAAACTTTTCTTTTACTACTTCCTTAAAAATCTCGTAATTCATCATATTACGGTTCCTCCTTAATCTAAATTGTCATACAAAATCCCTTCATCCTCGGGATTTTTGTGTTCTCTGTAACTGTTGTCTTCTTCGATTCCCATATCAAAAGTGGTATGAGATTTTCTTTTCTTTCTGTAATAATTCTTGAGAAACATGCACTTTCTACAGTCCTCACAGAATAATTCTTCCGGCGGAATGCCAAGTGCCTTTGCAATCCTGTTCAACGTTCCCGTCCTTGGAACTCTTGAACCATTTTCGTATTGGGCAATTCTTACATCACCTCTATTTTCAAAACCACTTTTCTCGCCCAGTTCCCTGAGTGTCATTTTTTGTCGTTTTCTGTAATATCTGATTCCTTCTCCTACCACTGTTTGTCCTCCAAATCAAAAAAAGCAGGGAACATAAGTCACTGGCTTACATTCCCCGCAAGGTTAATTGTTACTGTTTATTCTTTTTCTTTCTTCCACGAAGTCCTACTCCAACACCTGTAATAAGTGCAAGTGCACCAATTCCAAGATAAAGAAGCGGATTTGCATTGTCGCCTGTCTGTGGAAGCTTAGGCTCTGTCGGTACATTGACAAGCTTAAGTGTTGTTACAACAACTTCCGGTGCATTGTCATCATATCGAAGAGTTACATCGTGAGCTGTTTCATCAAGGATATATCCGTCAGCTGCTTTTGTCTCAACTACTGTATAATGGATATCTTCCTTGAATGATCCATCCTCGTTGTAAGTACAGATAGGAAGCTCCTTGCTCTCTGCATGACCATTCTTGTCAGTAGTGAGTGTATCAAGCACCTTTCCGTCCTTATCTCTTACTTCAAATACAACACCCTCGATCGGCTTTCCGGTTACTTTGTCAGTTTTCTCAATGACAATCTTTCCGACTGCCTGCTCGTCCTTCATGGATACCTTCTGGATTTCTGCTGTCTCCTTTACTTCAAAGGTTACATCACTTGCCACCTTATATCCATATGGTGCAGATTCCTCTCTGAGTGTGTACTTTCCGACAGGAAGTCTCTCAATCATATGAGTCTTTCCTGCTTCTGATGTCCAGCTCTCAACAAGCTTTCCATCAGCATCAATAACTGAAAGCTTTGCTCCAGGCAATTCTTTCTTGCCTGTGATATCAGTCTTTGAAATTTCTACCTTAATCGGTGCATTTTCAAATGCTGCCTCAAACTCGATAACCTTTACCTTATCTCCCTGATATGAAGCATCCACATCAAAAATCTTATCAGACTTCACATAGCCCTTTGGTGCCTCAATCTCTTTGACATAATACTGTCCAAGTGGAAGGTCAGAAGTAAATGCTGCCTTTCCATCCTTGCCTGTTACTGTTCTCTCAATCTGTGTATCAGCTTTTACGATTACCTTGCCATCTTTGTTCACGATATCTTCTTTCGCAAATAAACCGAATACTGCTCCTTCAAGTGCTTCCTTAGTCTCTGAATCAGTCTTGGTTACAGTAATCTGCACTTTCTGACGCTCATTTGTCACATCCATTCCTGCAAATACAACCTTTGTGTTCTGGTCGATATAAGAAAGGTCTGCCTCAATCGGTGTATCATCTAATACAAATCCATCAATTGTCTTTGTCTCAACAAGATAATACTTGCCAAGTGGAAGGTCATCAATTCTTGCGATACCCTTATCATTTGTCACGATGGTTGCCACCTTGTCTCCTGCCTTATGATATACAGTGTCAAGTCCGTCAGCACTTACGATATCCTCTTTTGCATATACATCAAAAGTTACTCCTGCAAGGCTGTCTTTGAAGAAATTGAAGATAAAGTCGTACCAGTAACCCTTCATAAGAGTAGTGTCTGTTACAAATTCGCCGTCCTTATTGATAACGATGGAACCTGTAGGAACTTCATCTTTCATCTCTACATGCTGCACTTTGCCTGTATCCTCTACTGTAAACTGGATATCTGTTGCTTTCAGGTATCCGTAAGGAGCAAATTCCTCACGAAGAGTGTAAGTCTCTCCTACGACAAGTCTCTTGATCACATGTGCTTCCTTAGCATCAGATGTCCATGTGTCTACCACATTTCCATCCTTATCAAGTACAGTAAGTGTTGCACCTGTAAGCTCTGCACCGCTTGTGATATCTGTCTTTGTAAACTCAAAGGTTGTAGGTGTGTTTTTATACTCGCTGGTATATACAGCAGTCTTAACATCCTGTCCCTGATATTTTGTATCAAAGTTTACAGCTTCCTCATTTGTCACATATCCGGCAGGCTTTACAAGCTCCCTTGCAACATATTTTGCAAATGGATAATCCTTAACAAAAGCAATCTTTCCATTCTCATCAGATGTTGCCTTCTCAAGAAGTGTGCCTTTCTCGATAATAACCCTGCCATCAGCATTCTTGATATCCTCATCTGCATAAAGACCAAATACTGCACCTGCAATCGGTGTGTTATCTTCTGCATCAAGCTTAGTCACTGACATATCAAGCTTCTGTCTGTCATCAGAGAAAGTAAGACTTTCCTTGATAACAGGTGTCTTATCATCCACATATGTGAATGTCACTTTCTGCTCATTCGGATTTAATACATATCCGTATGGAGCTTCCACTTCCACAACCCTGTACTGTCCAAGAGGAAGATTCTTAGCTGTTGCCTTTCCATCCTTGCCAGTTGTAAGAGTTGTCACAAGGTCTCCCTTGCTGTAATACTTAATGCGGTTTCCGTCTGCATCCTTCTGGTTGTCTGCTGTGAAAATATCTTCCGCTGCATACACCTTGAATACTGCTCCGGCAAGAGAGCCCTCTTTATAGACAAACTCCTTATCCTCAGAGTTTGCAAAAAGTCCGCCCTTAAATCCGTCAAGTACCTCTCCCTTCTTTTCAACAGTAAGTTCTCCTACTGCCGGGGCATCGGAATATTCCACAGTAATGATTGCAACATTTGTATCGCCATCTGTTTCAAATGCTGTGTCAGTATCAACAGCAATATTGACATACTTATCATTTACAACATATCCGAATGGTGCTTTGACCTCTTCAATGCGATAATTACCGATTTTAAGTGCTTCCGGTAAGATTAAATCTCCGTCCTCATCAGTAAAGAATGAAGTATGCTCTACCTTTGACGGATAAGTTGTGTACTGCTTCACATATTCGTTCTTATCAATATTGAAGATCTTAAACTCTGCATTTGGCACAAGCACTGTCTGCTTTGTATCGGAATCCTTCTTGATTACACGAAGCTTTGCTGTAAACTCCCTGTCCAAGAAAACTCTCCATGTCTGAGGCTTGTCAGGATGATTCTCGCTGATTTTTACCTCAAATGGCTTGATTGTCTTCATGTTATGCGGAGTCTTTGACTCAACTACCACATAAGTTCCATAAGGAATTGCAATGGAAACTGCATGTCCCTTGTCATCGGATGTGATTGTTGTTGCTCCGTTTTCCCCGATTACTACCGGAGTTGCCTTGTCATAGTCATAACTTCCATCTGCCTTTACGGATAAAGAAGATTTTAAGTATGCTGTGAACTCTGCACCTGCAAGCAGTCCTGCTTCAGTATCATCGCCATTGTCAGATACCTTGATAAGCTGGAATGGCTGCTTGATGACCTGCTCTGCTGATGTTGTGCTTCTTGATACCTCTGCTACAAGGTCTCCCTCATAGTCACATACTACATCGTGCTCCTCTTCGTCTAAGAGATACCCCTCTGATGGAGTGATTTCTTTCACATAATAGTTTCCAAGGTAAAGGTTATTGACCTCTGCTTCGCCATTCTTATCTGTTGTAAGTGTTGCTACAAGGTCACCTGCTTTGAATACAGCTCCTGTTGCTCCGTCCGGATGCACGATATCGTTTCTTGCATAAAGACCATAAACTGCACCTTCAAGGCTTGCATCTCCCTGGGCAACTGCCTTGCCTGATTCCTTGTCTACCTTGTAGATATGAATCTTTGCTGTAGTTCTGTCATTTACAAATGTGTGACTGAATGATGCCTTTGCCTGTGTTTCAGGTAATACATTGAAATTGAAGCTGTAAACATCTTTACTGTTTCTGATATACGCATATGGTGCCTGTGTCTCTGAGATATAATATCCGTTAGAGATTGGCAGATCCACGCTGTAGCTTGCCTTTCCGTCCTCACCTGTAGTTACTGTCTCAAGAGCTGTACCCTTTGTCACAATAACCTGTCCGGCATAGTTTTTGATGTCATTTCCGGCATAAAGTGTGTACTTGCCGCCATCAAGAGGATTATCTGTATCAGAATCTTTCTTTACTACAGATACATCCGCTTTCTGTCTTGTATTCTCAATCGTAGTTGATTCATACTGTACTGTCACAGTCTGGTCCTTATACTCAATCTTTACAGTCTGTGGTGTTGTATTGATGGTATATCCGTCAATGCTCTTAATCTCTGTTACCACATAGGTTCCAAGATGAAGGTCAGATAATACCACCTGTCCGTCAGTTCCTGTTGTAAGGCTTTCTGCCACTACATCGCCAGCACTATACACCTTTGTACCATCTGCCTTATAGATATCTGCTCCTGCAGTTACCTTGAACGCTGCTCCGGAAAGCTTCTTTTTCTCATAAGTGAAATTGCTTCCATTCCATGAGCTAAGCACCTCACCCTCTTTGTAGATTGTGATTGCTCCAAGCTGCTCTTTATCTGTTGCAGAGATTCCCGTTGTCTGTCCTGCTTTTACAGTAAGTGTATGAACCTTACCGGAAAGGACATATCCCTTTGGAGCGGTAATCTCTTTTACATAATAAGTGCCTGCGACAAGTGCAGCTGACTTTGCATATCCGTTTCCATCTGTTGTCATGGTCTGTACTCTGTTTGTGCATCCGCTGTCAGAATAGACTCCATAGACTGCACCGGAAAGCTTCACTCCGCTTGACTCATCTGTCTTTGTAAGCTCACCATATCCGATGTTCTCTGTCTTGACCTTGATATAGGCTTTGATAGGATCTGCTGTCGGTCTTTCAGAAATAAACTCCTGATATCCGCTCTTTCCTGTAAGCCAGAATACACAGCTTGATGTTGTCTCAACCTTGCCAGCATTGGATGTGAATGTTCCTGTTGTAGCTGTAGTATTCACGCTCGTTGAAGAGATTGTAATACTGTTGCCATTCTTATCAACAGAATATCCGCTGATGCCAAAATCAAAGTCTGATAAGACACCATTGCTGTCAGATAATGTTGTTTCAAATCTCTGACTTCCCTCATTCCACTTCAGCTCATAAGTTGGTGCCTCACTGGTTCTGCGTGATGCAAAACTTGGAAGCGTTGCATTGTAGGAACTGCTGATATTGTCTCTGAGCCTCTCATAATAGCTGTATGAAGAATCAGGACTTGGTGCTGTGTTACAGAGCTTTCTTGCTGCCGAATCACCACTTCCGGTTCCAAAGATATCTGCTACAATAACCCATACCATTGCCTGAGTTGCGATATACTCATCGCACTGGCTGTTGCTTGGTGCCGCCTTTTGTGTACTGTTAAACCCATAATAAAGGCAGTAACTTAAAAGTTTTCTCTGCTGTGCTGACATTGATGTGCTCGCATCATCGTAGCTGTTCATAAGCTGACCGCCATCTGCTCTTAATCCGAAATTCATACAGTATGCCGAATTTCCGTCAAGAATTGAATACAGAATCTTGCCATGATTATATCCGGGCTTCAGCTCACTTACTTCTCCGGAATTTTTGACTGACGCATTCCAGAACGCAATATTTGCCTGCGGACTGGCTGCAAATGCTGTTGTACCATTCGCAAAGAGTGTTCCAACCAGTGTGAGCATAGCCATAAATCCTGCCATAAAACGCTTTAGTTTCTGTTTCATGTGCTCTTTCCTCCTTAATTTACGCATAAAAAAAGAAAGATATAAGTTTATGGCTTACATCTTTCTTCCTTCTGCTTCTATTCGTTTTTATTTATCTGTGACATCGAAACTCGTAATAGTCTGTGCCGCCTGTCGTGTAAACTCCATCATAACTGATGTAGAATACCGGATCTGTTTCCAAAAGTAACATACTTGCAATATATTCTGCGATTGCATCCTCTGATGATAACCGCTGTCCATCAATGGTACTTGCTTTGTTGAGGTCTGTCTCTACAAACACACTGTAATAAGAGCCTTCCATACCATCGTAAGGATAATACTCATTGTACTCTTCCTGCGTGATACTGCCATCATTCAAATGGTTCTGTAAATTCTGCTGTGTGGTAATCATCCCTCCTGCCTGACACTTTGCTGTTGCAAGTGACACAACATTCTGTGGACTGTATGCCACGGATGCAGGCTGTGGATTGCTCACATTGTCTTTCGGACTGTCTGTAGTCTGACCACCATTACCTGCATTACTCTGATTTCCACCAGCTTCCTTATTACCACTTGCAGGAGCTTTCTGTTCCGGCTCGTCATTCTGCTCTGACTTTTCTTTCTGCTTTGAAGCAGTTTCATTATCAGCAGACCGGTTATCTTCCTTATCAGTCTTCTCTCCTGAATCTTTAACCTCGGCAATATCTTTCTCTGTCTCTTCACTTCCAGCTTCGGTTGTGACCTCTGTGACAGCTTCCGTTGCCATTTCTGCTTCTTCAGTTGGCTTTACGCTTTCCGTCTGTTTCTCTGTCTGATTATCAGCCTTTTCCTTACCACCATTACAGGCAGCCATTGAAAAGACCAGTACTGCGGATAATAAGATAATACTTATCTTCTTCATAGTAATCACCCATCCCTTCTCCGCAAGAGGGACGGGCTTTGTGTTCCGTGCCATCCACCCTTGCGGTGAACTATTTATCTGTAATGCACGGGACACATAGGACTGTCCCGTATTCTGTGCATCTTAAACTCCTTTCATTATACCAGCTCTCTTATTCTAAAGAAATACTGCATAAGTCTTCTGTTTTTCTTGTAATTTAAGAATAAACCCTTTACCTGCATACGCTCACCTCCTCTCAGAATGTGCCCATTCTTACGAATGAAAGAAATATCCTTGCCACCATAGCGAATAGAAGAAGAATTATTCTGGCAAGTCCTAAGACCAGCTTCAACGCTCCAAGAATTATCCTTAATATCCACTTGAGTATCTCTAAAATTACTGTTCCTACGGCTCCCATAACTCTTCTCATAATAATCAGTCTCCTTTCGACATCCATCCCATTGCAAGTCCTGCAACATCTGCATCGTCCATAACATCTTCTGTAGGTTCTTGTGCTTCACTATTGGCTGCCTGCATTATTACCGGCTGACCAACATTCATCCCGGATATCACTCCGCCTAACAGCCTTATGACCTCTTTCCTAGCCTCATTGGTTGCTACTTCAATGACTTCTTCCTTAATATCCTCAATATCTTCTGACCGGATATATTCAGCCCTCTCTTTTTCCTTCTTCTTGATAACAAAGGTTTCTTTTCCATAATTATCAATATAAAACTGAATCGCATCTATGATGAACTGGTTCTTAGATTTGAAAATCTTCGGATCAAGGTTCTGAATCACATCATTGATTTTCACATGCTGAGGATTGCTCATGTTGAGGCGGACAGAAGTTTTTACTTCATATTCAAGTCTTCTTCCCATCATCTGCCTCCTTATGATAATCGCTTAGTGCTTTTAAGTCCCATTGTGGCAAGCTGCTCATATCCTCTTGCATTTGCCTTTACATCAAGGTTATAGGAAATGTTCTTAGCATCATGACTACCAAAATTCTTCATCACAACTGCCCCGCCTCCGACAAATACAATCGGTGTAGTTTTTAAGTTATACCCAAACTCACGGATTGAGTTATATACCTTATCGACAAAATCCTCTATCTCTGCCTTGATAATGGCAAAGTATTCATCATCAATATCTGACCTGCCATATCGCATGATGTTCTGTATCTCTGACTCGTCTACCTCTCCGTTAAGCTGTCTTACACACTGCTCATTGATAGAACGCATACAGGTAATAAGACCTTTTGGAATCGTCACACACTTTGATTCATCCGGTGACTTGTTGATTACCGGCATAATGTCGATTGTCCAGCTACCGATATCTACTATCAGCGTTTTCTTTGCCATTGTAGGAATCTTGTCCACTACTGCTGCATAGCACTGAGGAAATACTGCCACATCATCAATTTCAATATGATACGGCTCATTCTCATATTTGAAGCTTACACGCTTATTCTTTGTCAGGTACTTGATAAAATCATTCTTCTCAGCTCCAAATCTTGTAAGTGGAAGTCCTACAGCAAGGAATACTTTTGCCTCTTCAAGACCTCTTCTTTTAAGTTCCTTAGCAACTGTTGCAAGAGTGAGAAGATAAAAGCTGTCATCTTCAACCTTGGTATCCTTTACTTCCTGCCTCACAGTTCCAACCTTATAGAACTTTCCTTCATACTCAAGTACATCGCCGAAAAGTGCCGGAGTTGTTGTAATCTCCTTAACACCTGTGACAAATACCTGAGAGATTGTTTTCATCATTGACCAGCCATGATCAATGCCGATTACTTCTAACTTGTTATTCAT
>OHRM01000884.1_pt1 | contig 14286 bp, 13 predicted proteins | sample 1578361 | NCBI WGS metagenome assembly OHRM01 (sample SAMEA3879590, study PRJEB24766) | human gut metagenome | biome: human-associated habitat; feature: feces | place: USA | collected 1985/1987 | reverse complement strand
AATTTAGCGAATAGCGGCATGCACAGGGAAATATTTTCGCCTGTAGTGTAAGGAGATCCTCGTAAAGCTAAACGGGAAGCCCAGCCGCCGATGTACTTGTCAGTCATTTCCGGATTAGCAGAGAAGCCGCCGGTGGCAATGCAGACGCCCCCTCTTGCGAAGAACTCTTTCTTACCTTCGGGAGTTTGGACTCTCACACCAATGACATGACCTAGATCGTTGGTCAGAAGTTCAATAGCTTTATGTTCCCAAAAGAACTTGACACCTCTGGCTTTGGCGGCATCCAATAATTTGAAAACAGCATTAGCTCCCCCGGTTAAACCTTGTCCATCAATCGAACACACTCTGTCTAAGCGGGGGTAGGCAGCAGTACGTGTCTTCCCGAAGGGAATCTTAAATTCACTTTCAAGCCAGTCAGTATCGTGAGGAATGTTGTCAGTATAGGTTTTCGTTAGAGCAGGATCTGCACGGCCTGCTGAAATGTCCATCATTGCATCGTAGAAGTCTTTTGCGTTGTCTTTGACGCCCTGAGCGATTTGATGACGGGAACCCCAGGCGCAGAAACCACCTAATGCGCAGATCGCGTTTCCGGCGGGCCGATCCATTTTTTCAAAAAGTGCAACCGAAGCGCCTTCTGCTTTAGCCTGAAGGGCCGCTACTAATCCGGCAATACCACAGCCTAAAACAATCACATCAAAAGTGTTGTCTGGGTTTTGGAGGCTGCTGTCTTTTATGGCAGGAGCTCCGGCAGCTGAAGCGACTCCTGCAAACGAACCGATGGAAGTCATTATCCCAGCTTGGATGAATTTACGGCGAGAAGTCTGTGTTGTCATTTCATTTCTCCGTTGGAAAAGGATTTCTTATGAGATGAACTGTATTCCAGACTGGTACGCGCGTACTTTGACTGATATCAATAAATGATCAAATATAGATCCTCGGAGAAAACGAGGAACGACACTTTTAAAAACTAATTTTGCGGCGAACCGATAGGTGAGGGATGGTGAACGCGAGGTGCAAAGAAATTCGGGTCCTGTGCGAGGTTCTCAGACAAAATTTTGAGATTGTCCGAGATATCTTTCAAATTGAGAATTAGCTCTCTGATGTTATAACGGTTATCTACAATCGCTTGGTCTGCACCGGAAATTGTCTTATTCAGCTGGGTAACGAGTCCCGATCCTTTAGTTTCATGAAGAGTAGTGTTTAATTTTTCCGTTGTTTTAGTGAGTTCTGAAAGCAATGAATTAACGCGCGCAACATCTACTTTTGAGAGGATCGAATGGCTGGAGTTGACGTAATTTTCTGCATTTGAGAGCAGCGTGTGCAGTTTATCTGGATCCAGCATACTGACTGTATTGTTAAGTGTTGTGAGGAGCTCCTTTGTGGACTGGGTTTTTACTGCATCCGGAGTTACATCATCAATTTTGGTCTTAATGTTTTGCAGCGTTGCCAGGAAATGCTGGATATTTTCCAAAATCTCATTAGTCAGACTGATGGTCGCCGGAACGTAGATGTATTTCGGTTTCCAAGGTACATCTTTAATTTCGGGCGGATAAAGTGTCGGGTTTAAAAAATTAGCCGCAAGGTAAATTGTTCCGGTGACTCCGGCCAACTCCGTTTGGAACCGCAATCCTTTCTGAATGAGATCTGGCAGCTGGTCTTTGAGCTGATTTTCATCTATGTAGACAATCATTCGTACGACTGCTACAGACGCATCAGGTGAAAACAAACTGATGTGGTCATCGGGGTATACCTTGCTCGACAATGAAATTTCGGTGACTTTTCCGATATCGATGCCCTTGAATTTGACCGGTGCCCCAGGGGAAAGGCCGTTTACCGATTCTGTGAAATAGGTTTCAACGATCGTTTTAGGCCGGAAATAATTTGGTGTAAAGACGGTGCAAAGCAGACCTATGAGTATTGCGATCACAATCACAATGCTCATGCCGACCCAAAAGTGAAATTTGTCTCTTGATGCACTCATCTTTCAAAATATAAAACCATTGCCTAGCTCATCATTATAGGAAGGTGACGGCGGTTTAAGTTCTAGACAACCCAGGTCGATCCCGAAAGTGAGAATAAATCCAAGGATGAGAAAGCTTTCAGCAAAACAGTTTCTTTTCTCTTGACTGCCTATAATCTTCGGCAACCAACTAAAAGCAGTGGAGACATTCAATGGAAACAATGCAGGAATTGTTTTATCGTGATCCGTACGCAAGAGAATTTTCAGCAACTGTTACTTCCTGTCGCGAGGGCAAGAAAGGATTTGAGGTTGTGTTGGACGACACCGTCTTTTATCCTGAGGGCGGCGGGCAGCCCTCTGACGAGGGGACCTTAGGAGAAGCTAAGGTTATTTTTGTAAAAAGGGTCGGTCCAGAGATTGTTCACTATATAGATAAGCCTCTGGAAGTTGGGTCTACAGTGATTGGGAAAATCGATTGGGAACGCCGTTTTGACAATATGCAGAATCATACTTGCGAGCATATTTTCTCCGGACTTGTTCACCAAAAATATAAATTGGAAAACGTCGGGTTCCATATGGATCCGGACGATATTACTGTTGACTTCAGCGGTGAAATCCCGATGGAATCGATCCCTGAATTAGAACAACTGGTGAATCAGGCGATCACTCAGGATATTGATCTCAAAATTGAGTTCCCAACTGAAGAAGCCTTAGAGGCGATGGAATATCGCAGTAAAAAGGAATTGCATGGCGTAGTTCGCATCGTGACAATTCCGGGATGCGACCGCTGTGCCTGTTGCGGTACCCATGTTCGTCGTTCCGGAGAAATCGGAATGTTCAAGATCCTGGATGCGTCCAAACACCGAGGAGGAACAAGAGTTCGTTTTGTAGCCGGTGAACGGGCCAGGAGAGATTACGGATGGAGGGTAAAGGAGATAGCAAAGGTTTCTGCTTTATTCTCCGCTAAGCCGCATGAAATTGCTAAAGCAGCGGCAAATTTCATTGAAGAAGGAAAAGCGAAAGACCAGAAGAGTGCCCAAAGAACCGAAAGATATCTTCAGTTTGTGGCTTCCGGCCTTGTGTCTAGGAACGGTCTGGTGAAAGTTTTTGAAGAGGATTTGTCTCCTTTTGAGTTAAAACGTTTTGCCGGAATGCTGAAAGAAAAATTTCCCGAAAGTTCAATCGGAGTTTTCAGTCCGATAGAGGGCGGATTTAATTATGTTATTGCGTCATCAGATCCGGAACTCCCGAAATTCAGTAAATCCTTGAATGCCAAATTAAATGGGCGTGGAGGAGGCCGAGACGGAATGGTTCAGGGAACGTACCGTGTGGACAAGGAAGCCGTTGAAGAAGCTTTTGACGAGATATTTTCAAAATAAAACTCAAGTGTGAACATGTTCACATGTGTTTACACGTGCTGATTTTGAGTTGAGATACGTGCCCTAAAGAAAGTCGATTCGTAGAATGGATTTCGTAGATAGGTCATATGAAGTCGATGAAAACGACTAGAGGCTTGAGGAGGAAGAGATGGCAATTAGCGGATCAAACGATATATCGCTCTTGCAAATGGGCATCGGTTTATTACCGGTTGGGATCTCCCTGTTTTTATCCTGGAAGTACAAACTAGGTCTCTCTAAGTCGTTAATTATCGGAGTCGTCAGGGGTACGATTCAGTTGGTCGCTGTTGGATACATCCTTCTTTGGGCTTTTCGACAATCAGACCCCTGGGTGCTCGCTGCCCTTATCTTGTTTATGGTGGGGGCGGCTTCCGAGTCCGCTTTAAAACGCTTGGGCGGTCTCCAGAATGAAAAAAGTCGGAGAAAGTATCGGTGGATCCTGTTTACCGCGATTTTCTTGGGGGCAGGTTTAACGGTTTCTTACCTTGAATTTGTTGTAATTCGTCCGACGCCTCTTTGGGAAGGCCGTTACTTGGTTCCGTTAGCTGGGATGATTGTTGCTAATGCTATGAATTCGGCTGCTTTGGGCGTTGAACGTTTCAGAAGCGAGCTTGAATTGCGATCAGGGGAGATTGAGACATTGTTGGCGCTTGGGGCAACGCAGCAGCAGGCCGTGCTTAAAACGGTCCAGGTTTCTGCTTCTGCCGCGATGCTTCCCGCGATCAATATGTTGATGGTTTTAGGCATCGTGGCGCTCCCCGGGATGATGAGCGGCCAAATTTTAGCTGGTGAATCCCCCTTAACTGCTGTCAGGTATCAGTTATTAATCTGTTTTTCTATCGCTGCAACAGCGGCGATCGTGACTTGGGTCAGCATTCAGATGACTCAAAAGCTTTATTTCACCAAAAACGATCAGTTTATCCGTTCACAAGATTCCGGAGACTGACGAAAGAAGAGAAAAAACAGACGTCCTCGCAAATCGCCTCGGCGATTTCTTGACAATCTCCTTGTCATAAATGACAAGGAGATTGTCAATTGTTCTTACGTCAACGCACGGGGCGTTCTGTAGTACCTGTTAAAGAACGAATGCGCTTATAGATTTCATTACATAAACACTGGTAATTATTAGCAGCTTGTTCGATAGAGGCAAATGGTGGGCGCTTACATTTTTTAGCGAGGTCTTTTTCCCACAAAAGTTGATCTTCCAATACTGCTTTTGGTTGTGGGCTAGAATTTTCTGCGGCTTGGACGGTTCCGAACAAAATTTGCTCCAGTCTTTGATACTCTTCTTGATGACAGAGAATTTCGTGGCTTTCTATTTTCCCTGCACGCCGTAAGCAAACTTTAAAGTTTGAATTTGTTTCAAGCTTCTCACCTTCCAACATGTCTAGGCGGTCTCTTGCAGCTTGGAGGTAGCAGGCCAAGCTAAGATGCTGCTGATCATTTTGTTTGCGGAGTGAATAATCGCAGTGACTTTGACGCCAACTTTCCCATTGTGATTGGTAACGCTGAGCGGTAATTCTTTCCGACTCTGCCAACAGCGTCATATTTCTATCAAGTGCCTTTGCAATGGACATATCAAGACGCTCGAGTAACCGCTCTTGACAAGCCGTTAATTTGTCGATCATTGACTGCTCCTTTACGACAGGAAATATATTGCTTGTCTTCCTCGAAGTCCGAGGCTGATACAGCAGAAGAAAGGGCCAAAATAACGACAGCGAGAGATAAGCTTAGGCGTTTCATAAAAAATCCGTTGCGTGCATCACAATTGCGAGATTTTATTGTAGAGATTTATGAAACTGTTCTCTTCGTTGATACTAATAATTTTTCCTTCCAGAAGCTCCGAATAAGAACAAGCCGCCTCAGGAAAAACGAGGCGGCTTGACGTAACTGTGATCGTTGCTTAAGTTATTCGCCGTTTAGAAGTACACCGGCATCCGGAACAAACGAAGCATCTAATGTCGAGCCTTCCGGCAGTAGTGAAGTGCCGGGGAGGAAAGGAACTGACATCGAGTAAGGTTTCGGATTGATACCATTTACTACTTCGAATTGGTAGTCTATCCGGTCTCCTTCAAAGAGGCGGTTAATGAGTTTGACTGCCAGACAGTTTTCCGAGGTGCCGATGTTGAGGTTTTCTGGTCGTACGATCAGGAGCGCTTTTCCCCCAATTCTTGGAGGATTTAGGACGCCCATTCGAGCTTTGACCCTACGGCCGGCAACATCGACAAGGCCGTACTTATCTTCAACAGAAACAAGCGTGCCGTAGAAAAGGTTAGCCTGCCCGATGAAATCGGCAACGAAAGGCGTCGCCGGGTCATCATACAAATGCATAGGCGTACCGATTTGTTCAATCTTGCCCTTGTTCATCACCATGATCCGATCGGACATGGTCAAAGCTTCTTTCTGATCGTGAGTCACGTAGAGGCAGGTCAATTTGAGTTCCTGTTGGATTCTACGGATTTCCGTTCTCATGTGCAGGCGCAGTTTTGCGTCAAGGTTCGAGAGCGGTTCATCCATAAGAATCAGTTGCGGTCTTAAAACCAGTACTCTGGCTAAAGCGACACGCTGCTGCTCACCGCCTGAAAGCTGGTTAGGGTAGCGATGCTCGGCTTTTTCCAATCCGACCATAGCAAGCGCTTCTTTGACTTTCTGTGCAATGAGGTCGGAAGATTCTTTGCGAATACGCAGACCATAGGCCACGTTATCGAAAATCTTCATGTGCGGGAACAAAGCGTAGTTCTGGAATACGAAGCCCATGCCGCGTTCATTGGCAGGGATTTTTGTGACGTCTTTGTCTCCCAAAAGGATTTGGCCCTCCGTAGGAGTTTCAAAACCTGCGATCATGCGCAGAGTGGTAGTTTTACCGCAGCCGGACGGTCCTAAGAACGTGAGGAATTCGCCTGGTTTAACTTCAAGATTTACGTTTTGAACGGCGAAAAACTTTTCGTTGTCCTTAATGTAGCTGCGGGAAATGTTTTTAAGCGTAAGAGATACGGACATTTAGCGAAGTCCTCCGGAAGCGTCGCCTACCGGACAAAGAACTTTTGCCATTAAAGCCATAAAGGCAGAGGCGGCGAAGACAATCAAAATTAAGACGATGGAGAATGCACAAGCTTGAGCGAACTGAAGCTCGGTCATACATTCCAAAATACGTGTAGTTATCAAGGTCCAATTCACAGAAACCAAGAAGATCGTGGCACTAATCGCGGTCATCGAGTGGATGAACAGGTAGCGCATACCCGTTAAAACCGCCGGCAAGACAAGCGGAACGGTGATTTTACGGAAGGTGTAGGCCGAAGAGGCACCCAAACTTGTAGAGGCTTCTTCGATAGACGGATCAATCTGAGTTAAGGCTGCAATGACGTTTCGAATACCGGCAGAAGAGTACCGGAACACATAGGCGGCAATAAGAATGTAAACCGTGCCTGTGAGAACCAGCGGCTGATCGTTAAACGCAATAATGTATGCGATACCGACAACCGTACCCGGCAGCGTGTAGTTCAAGAGAGAAACGGTTTCCAGTGTTTTGTGACCGCGGATCTTGAGCCATTTGCAGACGTAGCCGATGAGCACGGCCAAGAGCCCGCCGAGCGGTGTGCCGATGCAAGCAATCAGCAAGGTGTCTTTGATGGCTTTCATGCCGAACGTAAAGACGTAATGATAGTTTTCTAATGTCAGGGAGTTATCAACCCCCCAAACTTTCACCACTGAGCCCACCAGAATGATGGCATAGAGATAAAGAACAAATGCCGTAATAAAAGCAACGGTACCGACCACAATCGAAGAAATGAGCGGTCCCGGACCTTTAATCGAGCTCCTTCCTCCGGCTTTACCGCTGACGGTGACAAAACTCTTACGGCTGACCCAGAAATTCTGCAGAGCATAAACGGCAAGTGCCGGGATTAAGAGCAGGAAGGACAGAGCCGCGCCGCCCTTGAAGTCGTACATGCCGGTAATTTGTAAATAAGCCTGCGTCGGCAGAACCGGGAAGGAGTGGCCGCCCAAAACCAGCGGAGTTGCAAAGTCTGCGAGGGAGCAGGAGAACACAAGGAGAAAGGCGTTTGCCAAACCCGGGACTGAAAGAGGAAAGGTGACGGATTTGAAGACGTTGAACGGGGAAGCACCCAAGGAGTAGGCCGCATCTTCCAAGTTCGGATCGATTCTCATCAGAATCGTAGACAACGTCATAAAGGCAATGGGGAAGTAGGTCAGCGTTTCAGAAATGAACGTTCCCCAGAAGCCGAAGAAATTAAAGTTTTCCAGACCTAAGGCAGTCAAAATAATGCCGTTGGGTCCCAAGCAAAGCGTTAATGCAATACTTGATGTGAAAGGGGGAGAAATCAGCGGCAGAAGCGTGACTGCGCTGATAAAGAAAGTCAGCCATTTCGGAAGCGACAGACGCGTTACCGCAAAGGCAAAAATGAATCCGATGATCGTGCCGGCAAAACCTACGGCGCAGGCCAAAATAATACTGTTGACTATGGCGCGACGGTCATACCAATTGGCGAGGAACGGCAAGAGGTTATCAAATGTCAGATGACCGTCGACAATGAAAGTCATTGCCAGCAGGCGAACGATCGGGTACAGGACGAATACGCCCATGGCGAGCCAAAGGACGCAGATGGTGAGCAAGGTCACCGGGTCCCTCTGCTGCTTATTTCCGCTCGTCATTTAAGTACTCCTAATGAAACGGGGGTTCGACTTAATCAAGCAGAACCCCACAATTTTTAAATCACGTTAAAACGGTGAATGAATTACTTAATGACTTCGTTGATCCAGCGATTTGTATACTCTTTGCGCTTTTCGCCTTTCCAAGCGACGTCAACGTCTTTCATATTGATTTTGGAGAGGTCGAGCAGAGGATTGCTGGTCTTAACATCGGAGCGTGTCGGAACGTAGTTAATCTTATTTGCAACGATAAAGTCAGCAAATTTCTTGCTGGCAGCCCAGTCAACGAATTTCTTAGCGGCATCCATATTCTTGGCATTTTTAACGATGCCGGTGGCCTCAATGCCGTACGAGACACCGTCTTTCGGATAGGTAATCACGACGGGGTAGCCTTGCTGCTGAATGTCAAGCGCGTCAACAATGTAGAAGATACCTGAGCTGCACTGGCCGGTAGCGATAGGCATTGCACCACCTGCACCGCTCTTTGTGTACATCTGGATATTGCCGTTTAACTTCTTCTGATACGCAAAGGCGGGATCTTCGCCCATAACTTTTACGAGGGAGTAGATACGTTCCGTAGCCGTACCGGAAGTACGGGCGTCGGCCATCTGTAGGTTGTTTTTGTAGCGCGGATCAAGGAGATCATTCCAGGACTCCGGTGCATGCATTTTGTTCTTTTCTAAGAACTTGGTGTTCGTTAAGAAACACAGAGGAATGATACCGATACCGGTCCAGTGATTCTGAGGATCGCGCAGGCTTGCAGGGATGGCATCGGAGTCTTTGGGGCGATACTGTTCGAAGATGCCTTCTTTAACGCCGGCAGCGTAAGTGTCAGCTGGGCCCCCGAGCATGACGTCAACCTGAGGATTTTTCTTTTCAGCATTCAGACGGGCCAAAGCTTCGCCGGAGGAGAAACGCATGAAGTTAACTTTGACGCCTGTGTCTTTTGTGAATTCTGCGAAAACCTTAGAAGCATATTTTTCAGGCATGATGGAATATGCATTCAGTTGTTCGGCAGCATTGACAGATCCTGCCAACAGCGTAAATGCCATTGCGGCAACGGTAAGTAATTTCATAGAGACCTCTGAGTTAACCGACGAAGCGTCGTAATAGTCGTAATTGTAACCACGACAGCTTGATTTGTTGAACTTTTTTGCACAAGGCCGATACAAAGCGCTTATTTCTCGGGACTTCCATGAGGCAAGAATCCAACAGACGGGAATTTCAACGGTTGCGCCTGACCTTGATACAAACAAGTACCTCATTGAAAAAAACGGAATTTTTAAGGAAAAATCCTGAAAAAAGTCAAGGCAGCTGAAGCTGCCTTGAAACAGAAAAATCAGACGGGAGAGTTTTCACCTTCCAAAACAGAAGGGAAGTCTCGGAAATCAATTTTGGTCTTCTGGACTTTTTCTTTAATGGGAAGAACTTTGTGGAGCGGCTCGTTATGGACTAAAGAGAGCAGCAACGCCTGATACTGATCTTCCGTCATTTCGCAGAAAACGGATTCTCCATTCACCATGCAGAAACGCACGGGTTCTTTGAAGGAACGGGTGTCGGTGAAGCAGACAAGATTAAGGTTGATGAGTTTCCCATCCGGAAGCAGGACGATCATAGTTTCTCCTTGGTTTTCATTATTCATACTTCAACTTTTCTATTCTAGCTGTCGGGGATAGCCTATTCTTGAAAGGACTACTTGGAGTTTGAGAAAATTGAGTTTTCCTTTAGATCGACAGAAAATAATTATTCTGCCTACCGCGGTACATTGAGAAATATTCAGATAGCTCGAAGGTAAAGAATAGTTCCTATGGAGAAGATCCTCAATGAGCCCAAGATGGTCCCTAAGAGCGTCTTCTCCTCAATTACCCAAACTTGGAATGGAGTTGAAAATCAACACGATGGATGGAGAACTTATAGAGGTTGGATCATCGGAGGCCGCAAGAAAGGTAATACTGCTCCATGGATTGACGGGGACCGGTTCCGTTATTAAGCCGGTTGCCGAATATCTCCGAAGGAGTCTGGGGAATGACTATTCTTTCCTCCTTCCGACAGCATCCGTTATCAGGGTCAAACAATTTAATGGAGAACCTGTTCACGCCTGGTTCGACGTTAAAAACTGTGATTTTCGAAAAGAAGTAGATGTAGACGGTATTTTTGAATCGTCCCAGCGTATTGGCTCCATGATCAGAAGAGAGATGGCGCGAGGAATTAGTCCGGACGATATCTTTCTTGGAGGATTCTCCCAAGGAGGCGTCATCGCATTAACAGCAGCCCTTTTAGAGCCCTTTCCGACAGGCGGAGTTTTTACTTTGTCTTCCTATCTTCCCTTAGATGAACCACTTGTCAGTCGACTTACGGATGCTTCTAAGACTATTCCGGTTTTTCAGGCTGTATCTCTTAAAGATGAGTTCATTTCCCAGGAAGCATCCGAAAGAGCCTCCTCTTTCTTAGCAAATCGAGGCAACCCCATCCAGACTAACACGTATGACATGAAACACGAAATCAGTAATAGAGAACTTGATGACGTCGCGGCGTGGATGAAATCTTTAGGTTGAAAATTTAGCAAGCTCAGAAATCCGGCATAAAAAATCCGCCGGCGAACAATCTTTGCCAGCGGCTTTGTTAACTTCAGGAGTACTTCTCTAACGGCTCCTATTATACATTTTCTTAGTGAAAATACTAGTATTCATCCGAGGGGAGCACCCCGTTTTGAATAAAATATAACTAATATGAGTTATATTCATATCGAATTTTCTAATGAGAATCTAGCGGCAATGCTTTCTTTGCCGGTGAGGGAAGATGAAATAATTCAGAAATGATTTCGTAATCAACGCTGTTTCCTTCAATGTTGTGGTGAACAAATCACAAAAAATATCCTAGGAATTACACTTAAAAATTTCGTAAGGACAACAAGTTAACAAAAGGTTACACCATTCCCAAGAAAATTTTAAAGTTCTAGCATGACCACATAATTATTAACTCAAATCCATAGGTGCAAAATGGTTGGTGTACTTCTCACGCTGGTTGCAATTGGGCTGGTTAGCTACTTCGTTATTAAAAACTACTATCCTCCGATTATCCTCTTGCTTTTGGGCTTGCTGTTGCTGTTCTGTGCATATCTAGAAGGTGTCCCGGCAGTTGCTCCTAAAGCTTCCACAAATTTCTTTGCGTTTGACTTTGCTCAGGCATTTACAAACCTCTTGAAGGGTCGTCTGCCTGGCTTAGGTCTCAACATTATGGCTATTGCCGGTTTTGCTGTTTATATGGACCGCATCGGTGCCAGTAAAGCTTTAGTTAAGCTGTGCGTTAAGCCTCTGAAAGCCATTCGCTCCCCTTATGTCCTGCTAGCTCTGACGTATGTCGTAGGGCAGTTCATCGCATTGTTCGTGAACTCTGCTGTCGGACTCGGCCTTCTGCTGATGGCTTCGATTTATCCGCTGCTGGTTGCACTAGGCGTTTCTCGCACCTCAGCTGCCGCAGTCATTGCGACAACCTGCTGTTTGGACTTGGGTCCGTCCAGCTCCAACGCGATGCGTGCTGCCGACCTTTGCAACATGGACGTCGTGACTTACTTCGTTCAGGGCCAAGGTCCTGTCGCCCTCTGCACGATTGCTTCCGTTGCAATCGGTCATTTCTTTGTCCAGCGTTGGTTCGATAAGAAAGAAGGCGCTTTAGCTAATAAAGAAGATACAAAGGAAAGCGCTTTAGACGTCGACAAGGCTCTTGAAGGTGCCGGTCCCGCGTATTACGCCATTCTACCGATGCTGCCGCTGGGTCTCCTGATCGGTTTTTCTCCTTTAGTCTATAAGGCCATCAAGCTGAATCTCGTTACCGCGATCATCGTTTCTTTAATTATTGCTTTAGTCGTCGATATTGCAACTCGCCGCGATTTTAAACAGTGCTGCAAAGATTCTCAGGCAATTTTTGAGGGTATGGGCAAGGTCTTTACCTCTACCGTCAGCTTGATCGTTTGCGCAGAAATGTTTGCTCTCGGTTTGAACAAGATCGGCGGTATCTCCACGATGATTCAGGCGGCGGCTTCTATCCAGAACGCAGGTTTGTTCATCATGTTGATCGTGATGCTCGTCATCATGATTGTTGCCGCTATCGTTACGGGATCCGGCAACGCCGCCTTCTTTGCTTTCTCTCCGCTTCTTCCTGAGGCAGCTTCTTCTGTCGGTATTCCGACATTAGCTCTGGCCGTTCCGGTTCAGCTGTCTGCCGGTATTGCTCGTACGATGAGCCCGATCGCTGGCGTCATCATTGCGGTCTCCGGTATTACAGGATTAACTCCGATTGCCCTGATCCGCCGCACAATCCCGGTCATGATCATAGCAGTGATCGTTTCCGTAACCAGCAGCTTAATCTTCTTATAAAAGGATCTTTCTATGGCTTATTTAATAAAAGGGGCTCATGTCTACAACCCGGATAATTTGGGTGTTCAGGACGTTTTGGTGGTTAACGACAAGATTGCTGCAGTCGGTAAAGATCTGACGGTTGTTTTACCTGAACTTGAAACGGTTGAGGCTTCCGGCAAAATCTTGACACCGGGCTTCATTGACCAACATATTCACGTTACCGGTGGCGGCGGGGAAGGCGGTCCGCGCAGCCGTACGCCTGAAATCGTTCTCAGTGAACTGATTTCCTGCGGCACCACGAGCTTGGTCGGTGTTTCCGGAACAGATAGCGTTACTCGTTCTTTGCCGAATCTTTTGGCCAAAGTCCAAGCCTTGACGGATGAAGGCGTGACCGCTTGGATGTATACAAGCAATTATTCTCCGACAACTCTGACGGGATCGGTTAAAAACGACCTGCTGATGGTTCATGAGGTATTAGGCGTTAAGATCGCATTGGGCGACCATCGCTCCTCCTTCCCGACAACACAGAATGTTCTCGACCTCCTGACACAGATTCGCGTAGGCGGCATGATTGCCGGAAAGATCGGTGTTCTTCATATCCATCTTGGCAATGTTCCGGGCGCATTTGAGATGTTCGAAGAAATCGTTAACCGCGGTTTCCCGATTCGTCACATTCGTCCGACGCACTGTGCTCGCGATAAGTATGTCTTCGGCAAAGCACTTGAGTTTGCGAAGAGAGGCGGCCGTATCGACATTACAACCGGCGGCTCCTGTTGCTTTGAAAGCCCTGCAGATGCAGTTGAAGCAGCATGGGATGCCGGAATTGAACCGTCTATTATGACAATGAGTTCTGACGGTCATGGCTCTGTACCTCGCTTTAATGAAAAAGGCGAAATGGTTGGTCTCGGTATCGGAGGCGTTGCCTGTAACCTCCGTGATCTCAAGAAGCTGATTGCAAGAGGTCATGCGGTTGAAAAAGTTCTTCCTCTTCTGACTCGCAACGTAGCTCGCGGCTTGGAAATGAAAGGTAAGGGCGAAGTTGCCGTCGGAAACAGCGCTGATATGTGCCTTTTCGATGAAAACTGGGAACTGCAGGACGTCTACAGTAAAGGCGTGCTGATGATGAAGGACAATGAGCTCCTGCAGAAAGGAACCTTCGAATACTAATTTTCTGATTATGTGAATTAGACCGCACTTCTGTTCAATCGGATGTGCGGTTTGTTATTCTTGCTCGGTATTTTTAAAGATCCTAAGGATTGAGATGAACGGGAAACAAAAGGAATTTTTAGCCAAGAGCGGCATTAACTTAACTGATGGCTTGATTTATTTCTCCGAGAACGAAAGACTCTATGAAAAGTACCTTTTCCGTTTTTTAGAAGAACCGACATTCCCTGAGCTTTTTAAAGCAATAGAAGAAGACAGAAGAGAAGATGCCAGAAGGGCTGCTCATTCTTTGAAGGGAATTACTGCCACGCTGGGTTTTACCAGCCTGAATACACCCGTAAAAGCTCAGGAGTTCGATTTTAAAAATGGACGATGGGAAGAAGGAAACCAATATACGGATGAGCTAAAGAAAGAATACGCCCGCATCATCAGCGTTCTTCGAGCTGCAAAGGCACTGGAAAATTAAACCTAAAATAGGATGCGTATTCACATAAGAGGGTTTTCACCTAGTGGATTATGCTAATATGCAGATGTGGCAATTGAATGTTGTCACTTCTCTTTGGGATTTGAGGTTGAGTTGAGATTACGTTCTGCCGAGCAAGTCGGCCGTAATTTCAAATTTAGATTGGAGCGCTCGGGATTGATTCTTTGAGCGCCTTTTTTTGTCTGAGGTGCCTTAAACCAGTCGGCATTTTTTCCGCACAAACCTGAATTCCGAGCCTCCTAGGTGATAATAAAT
>OHRM01000848.1_pt1 | contig 14872 bp, 15 predicted proteins | sample 1578361 | NCBI WGS metagenome assembly OHRM01 (sample SAMEA3879590, study PRJEB24766) | human gut metagenome | biome: human-associated habitat; feature: feces | place: USA | collected 1985/1987 | reverse complement strand
TGAGCACCATCCTGCATGCGGATCAGATCCTCGTGCTCGACGGCGGGCGCATCGTCGGCCGCGGCACGCACAGCGCGCTGCTGCGCAGCTGCGAGACCTACCGCGAGATCGCGCTCAGCCAGCTCAGCGCCGCGGAACTCGGAGAGGAGGGCTGATCATGGCGGGTCCCAGACGCGGACCGGGCCGCATCCCGGAAAAACCGAAAAACTTCAAAGGCACGATCACGAAGCTCTTCCGCTGCCTCGGCCGCTACCGGCTGCCGCTTGTGCTCGTGCTCGTGCTCGCGCTGGCGAGCACGGCCTTCGGCATCGTCGGGCCGAAGATCCTCTCGACGGCCACGACGGAGCTGGCCACAGGCCTCGGGCGCAAGCTCTCGGGCCTCGGCGGCATTGACTTCGGCAAGATCGGCAAGATCCTGCTGACCGTGCTCGCGCTCTATCTCGTCAGTGCGGCGTGCAGCTTCTTCCAGTCGTGGATCCTCGCCGGCATCACGCAGAAGCTCGCCTACCGCCTGCGCGGCGAGATCAGCGCCAAGATCCACCGCATGCCCATGCGCTACTTCGAGCGCAACACCGTCGGCGACGTGCTCTCGCGCATCACCAACGACGTCGACACCATGTCCTCCGGCATGGCGCAGTCGGTCACGCAGCTCGTCACGAACGTCACCATGCTCGTCGGCGTGCTGGTCATGATGCTGTCCATCAGCCCGAAGATGACCCTGATCGCCCTGCTGATCCTGCCGGTCTCGCTGGTGCTGGTGCTCATCGTGGTCAAGTTCAGCCAGAAATACTTCAAGGCCCAGCAGGCCATCCTGGGCGTTGTAAACGGTCAGGTGGAAGAAGTCTACTCCGGCCACAACGTGGTCAAAGCCTTCAACCGCGAGGCCGTGGTGCTGAACGACTTCAACGCCACCAACGATAAGCTGTACGAATCCGCATGGAAAAGCCAGTTCCTCTCCGGCCTGATGATGCCCATCATGAACTTTGTGGGCAACCTGGGCTATGTGGCGGTGGCCATCGTGGGCAGCATTTTTGCCGCAAACGGCGTTATCACCATTGGTGATATTCAGGCCTTTATCCAGTATGTGAAGAATTTCACACAGCCAATCCAGCAGATAGCGCAGGTGGCAAACCAGCTTCAGTCGATGGCGGCTGCATCCGAGCGTGTATTTGAGTTCCTCGAGGAGGAGGAAGAGGATATAACAGTGGAAAATCCTGTAAAGCCAGACCATATCGAGGGAAGTGTAGAGTTTTCGCATGTACACTTTGGTTATAATCCTGACCAGATCATCATCAATGATTTTTCTGCACAGGTAAAGCCGGGACAGCAGGTTGCTATCGTTGGACCGACAGGAGCGGGAAAGACTACCATGGTCAAGCTTCTTATGAGATTTTATGATGTAAGCTCAGGCGCCATTCTTGTAGACGGACATGATATCAGGGATTACAACAGAGCCGATCTGCGAGATGCATTCGGCATGGTATTGCAGGACACATGGCTCTTTAAGGGCACCATTATGGAAAATATCCGCTACGGCCGTCTGGATGCCACAGATGAGGAGGTCATCGCGGCAGCAAAGGCAGCACATGCCCATCACTTTATCCAGACACTGCCGGGTGGCTACGATATGGAGCTCAATGAGGATGCTTCAAATGTGTCACAGGGACAAAAGCAGCTTTTGACAATAGCAAGAGCCATTCTTGCAGACAATCCAATCCTTATCCTTGATGAGGCCACATCCTCTGTCGATACACGTACAGAAATCCGTATCCAGAAGGCACTTGACAATCTGATGAGGGGCAGAACAAGCTTTGTCATCGCCCACAGGCTGTCTACTATCAAGAATGCAGATATGATTCTTGTCATGAAGGACGGAGACATTATCGAGCAGGGTACACATGATGAGCTTCTTGCAAAGAACGGATTTTATGCAGAGCTGTATAACTCTCAGTTTGAAGAATAGAGAAAGCACGGGTATCGTGCAGTTTTGCGAATATGCGTGGGGCTGAATGGTTACATAAAATTTAAAAAAAAATACGCTCTCGACAAAATTCGACAAAATGTGTTATCATATAAGCATAAAATTTGTTTTGACATGACAGTAATTGGCGGCATAGGAGAGTTTGATGAGCACTTTAAATGTCGCAGTAGCAGACGAAAAGAAAAATATGCAGAGTTTATTAAAGGGCATGGAGTTTTTAGGAACAGCAAGAAGTAGTGATGAAGCATACAGCATGATAAACGGTAATGCCGGTTCTGATGTGATACTTGTGTATGTAAAGAGAGCATCCGGTGACACTGAGCCACTTGATGATACATATATGGAGAAAAAATCCCTTGAGACACAGGTGACGGATATCATTCATGAGATAGGTGTTCCGGCTCATATAAAGGGATATCAGTATCTGAGGACTGCGATAGTGATGTGTGTTGAGGATATGGAGATGCTTAGCTCTATCACAAAGCTTTTGTATCCCACTATTGCAAAGAAGTACAAGACTACATCAAGCAGGGTGGAGAGAGCCATAAGGCATGCTATCGAGGTGGCATGGAGCAGAGGCAGGATGGATACGATAGATGCCATGTTTGGATACACTGTAAACTATGGTAAGGGCAAGCCTACCAATTCGGAGTTTATTGCCCTGATTACAGACAAAATACGTCTTGGGATGTAAAAATCGTCATTATAGACAAATAAAACCACATTTTGATAAATTTACTAGGCAAAATGTACTCCCGCGTGATATAATATAGTATACATTCTATTGGTTTCAGGATGTATACTATATTTTTTATCAGATTAATCGTTGTTTAAATAACTGTAATCTGGGGGAGGTTTCAGCATGGACAAAATTAAAATATTAATGGCCGCATCAGAGGCAATACCTTATATGAAGACAGGTGGACTTGCTGACGTAGTGGGATCTTTACCAAAATATTTTGACAAGGACAGATATGACGTGAGAGTTATACTTCCGAAGTACAAATGTATGGATGATAAATTACTGCCACAGCTTAAGTTCGTCTGTCATTTTTATGTCAATCTCAACTGGCGCAGGCAGTATGTGGGGATTTTTACATCGCAGTATGATGGTGTGACATATTATTTTGTGGACAATGAGTTTTACTTTGCAGGAGATAAGCCATACAACAATATATACGAGGATGTGGAGAAGTTTGCTTTCTTTTCAAAGGCGGTGCTTGAGGCTTTGCCGGTTATAGATTTTGCCCCGGATGTGATACATTGTAATGACTGGCAGACAGGACTCTTGCCGGTTTTTCTAAAGACAGTGTACGGCTCAGACAATTTCTATGCCGGTATAAAGACGGTCTTTACCATTCACAATATGAAGTTTCAAGGGCGTTGGAAGATTAAAGAGGTGGCTGATGTTACAGGACTTCCGGAGCACATTTTTAATTCAGGGGAGCTGGAGTTCTATGGTGAGGCTAATTATTTAAAGGGCGGCATAGTATATGCAGATGAGATTACGACTGTCAGTCCGACATATGCAGATGAAATCTGTACACCTGAGGGCGGCGAGGGCCTGGATGGCCTGATGCTTGAGCGGCGCAGGCATTTGAGAGGCATTGTAAACGGTATAGATTATGATGTCTTTAATCCTATGAAGGATACATATCTGGATAAGCATTTTTCTGTAAGGGAATTGAGTGGAAAGGTCGTTAATAAGCGTCAGCTGCAGGAGAAGTATGGTCTGGCTGTGGATAAGGATGTTATGCTGATTGGAATAATTTCGCGTCTGACAAATCAGAAGGGCTTTGATCTGGTGGCATATGTGATGGAGGAGATGCTTTCCACCATGAATGTACAGTTTATAGTGCAGGGTACAGGAGAGCAGCAGTACGAGGAGATGTTTAATTATTTCCATGGAAGGTATCCGCAGAAGCTTGGAGTATATATCGGCTACTCGGAGGAAAATGCACATGAGATATATGCAGGCTGTGACGCATTTCTCATGCCGTCTCTTTTTGAGCCGTGCGGCTTGAGCCAGCTCATGTCTATGCGATATGGTACGCTGCCTATAGTCAGGGAGACCGGTGGTCTTAAGGACACTGTAGTGCCGTACAATGAGTACGAGAATACGGGCGATGGCTTTTCCTTTGCTAATTATAATGCGCATGATATGCTGCATGTTATCAAATATGCTCTTGATGTGTTTGAAAACCATAAGGACAGATGGCAGGAGATGATGCAGCGCGCCATGAGGCATGATTTCTCATGGAAGGCATCTGCGAAAGAGTATGAGAAGCTTTACGACATGCTGCTTGGCAACTAGTACATCATTCTGAAAATAACAGGCCAATAATTTTCATGAATTTCCAACTATGTTCTTAGAAAGTAAAATACCGGATACATATCTATGATATGATATCCGGTATTTTGTGTTATCGGGTTATATGATTATCAGTAGACAGTGTCTGTTTTACTATCGTATATGTAGTACCTCTCGCCGAGTACTTCCTCGTCGCGTACCTCTGTAGAGTTTACTTCACAGATGAATTCGCTTAGGTTGCAGACATTTATATCGCTATCCAGCGGCATTACCAGAAATTCATGGATACTGCTTGGTATGAGCAGCATATTGCCGCCGAGCTTTTTTGCCAGCGAGCTTAGCACACCCGGGTAGAGTATGGCGGATGCACCGTTTGTCTGCCTGCTGTTTGTAAGGATATACATAGGCAGGCTGTCAAAATCACAGACTGCGCGCATCTGATTGGCATAGCCCGGACATTTTTTGGCAAGAAACTCTGCCATGTTGATTATTGAGCATGGAAGTATCTTTGGGGTGTTTTGCATTGAGGCGCGGATTAGTGTTTCTGTATCTATGCCCCAGCGTGACAGAAGGGCATCTGTGACTGTAATGGTGCCAAATTCAGGCAGCTGCGCTCCTACATATACTTCAAATATGATGGCAAAATCCAGATATTTGATATAGGGCATGTCCTTTAGCTGCTTTTGGTTTTTGTCGTAGCTTATGAGCTGGAAAATTATTTTCTCTTTTACCTTGGAAAAATCATCACAGAAGCTTATGTCAAAATCTTCAGTTGGCTTGAAATCATTGTAGGTGGATAAAATTGCATCGAGAATAGAATCAATGGATACACCATCAAGGTACCAATGGTAGTAAGGATTGAGATAAATAGTCGGTGCTATATTGAATTTGGGATTGATAATCACCAATCCGTCGTAGATCATCCCGTTGTTCTTTTTGACAGGATGGATGGTAAGCTTGAAATCATTGTCAAGTCTTGCGGTTATTTCTGTTTCTATAGTATGTAAAAACTCCGTGTATTTCATGAATCTCCTTGCGGAGCATAAAAATATCGGATCTCGTGGAAAAGTAAAACCCACGAAGCAGGGCGCTTCGTGGGTTTTACTCTATCATTGTTTATTGAAGTTTGCAATATGTATTTTTGTACAATTTTTAGACTTCATTTTTGTGATATCATACAAAATATAGCTGCGTAATCTATTTTTAATCCGATTTGAGCCTCTGCCACAGTGTGTTGTACAAGGTGGCATCCTCGTCATTCAATGCTCTGTATACTTCACAGTTTTTGAGCATATCGGAAGGAGGATTAATCGCCTCATTTTCCTTCGTTTCTGCATCCTGGTTGTCGATGACAGACTGGATAGGTGATGCATAGTATACATATTCAAAGTTGAGCTGTGCAGGCTCATCACCGCAGATATAGTTCAAAAATTCCTGTGCGCCCTCTTTATTCTTGCATGTCTTTGGAATAAACCATGAGTCAATCCAGAGGTTTGAGCCCTCTTTTGGTACGATATAGTCCAGGTTGTCATTTTCAGCCATGGCGGCAGCTGCCTCACCGGAGTAGCACACTGCGATTGCCGCATTTTCAGCAACCATCTCATCACAGGTTTCATCCACGTAGTAGGCGAGCACATCACTGCTTTGTTTGTTCAGTATATCAAATGCTTCATCGAGCTTTGCTGTGTCTGTCTCGTTTATCGAGTAGCCAAGTGTGCGAAGGGCGGGAGTAAAGGCATCACGGACAGAATTAATCATAATCATGTTGTCCTTGTATTTGCCGTTCCACAGGCAGTCCCAGGTATTTAGGTCTGATGCATCAGCCATCTTTTTATTGTATAGTATGCCGAGTGTGCCGTAGAAATAAGGCACAGTATACTCATGTGTCGGGTCAAAGGATGCGGACATGTCGATTATATCCTGATTTACATTTTGATAGTTTGGCATTGAGCTGTAGTCTATCTTGTTGACCTCACCCTCACTTATGAGCTTCTCGATGATGTAGTCAGAGGTGCAGATGACATCGTAATCGATGGCACCGGACTTGTACTTTGTGTACATCTCCTCAGGCTCCTCGTATTCCTCGTATTTAATGGTGATTCCGGTTTCCTGCTCGAAGCTGTCGATTACTGATTCATCGATGTATTTACCGTAGTTTAGCACTGTTATGGCATTGTCATTGTTTGTGCCTCCGGCGCTTATCGTAAATACCGAAAAGCAGCCGATTACGAGTACTGCAACAATTGCGATGCTCACACTACGCTTTACGATGCGCAGCTTTTTAGCCCTTGCAGGCTTCTTTGAGGCGCTGACAGGTATCTGGTTCGAGTTGATGTTTACCACAACCAAAAGCAGCAGCACTGTGAAGAAAAGTATGGTTGACAGAGCATACAGCTCCGGCTTTACACCCTTTTTCAGCTCTGTGTAGAGCATGGTTGAGAGTGTGTTTACTCCGGCACCCTTCGTAAAGTAGGTGATGGAGAAGTCATCGAGTGACATGGTGACCGCCATCATAAAGCCGGAGAATACTCCGGGGCTTATTTCAGGCCAGGTGACCTTGAAAAATGCATATAGAGGAGATGCGCCAAGGTCAAGTGCGGCCTCATAGGTGTATTTGTTGGTCTGCTTGAGCTTTGGAAGCACATTGAGTATCACATAAGGGATATTGAATGTGATGTGTGCGATAAGCACTGTCACAAAGCCCAGATTCATGAATTTTACAAACAAAAGCATCATTGAGATACCGGTCACGATATCTGCATTGAGCATCGGGATGTTTGTAGCGCCCAGATAGATTGTCTGGTTACGTTTCTTCATGGCGCTTATACCCATGGCTGCGAGAGTTCCTATTATTGTAGAAATCACAGCTGCAAGCAGCGTAATCTGCAGTGTTGTAGAAAATGCCGACATAATCCGCTCACTCTGAAAGCACTTTATGTACCAGTCGAGCGTGAAGCCTCCCCATTTAACCTTGGATTTGGAGTTGTTGAAGGAGAGTACTATTAATACAACGATAGGTAGATACAGAAACAAAAAAATCAGTCCCATATATACCCTTGATGCTATTTTTTTTACCATAATGCGCTCTGGTCTCCTTCCTTATCAAACAGATTGACGAGTGCCATGCTGATTAATACGAATACCATGAGCACGAGTGAGAGACCGCTTCCTGCGCCCCACTGCGAGCCATGGACGAAATCCTGTTCTATGATATTTCCGATGAGCAGGACCTTGCCGCCACCGAGTATCTGTGAGATGGCAAAGGATGTGAGTGATGGCACGAAAACCATTACGATTCCGCTTATGACACCGGAAACTGTAAGTGGCAGTATAATCTTGAAAAGTATTGTGACTTTGTTTGCACCGAGGTCAAGAGCCGCCTCAATCCAGTCGTTTTTGATTCTGGTCATGGAGTTGTATATAGGTAGCAGCATGAATGGCAGAAAGTCATAGACCATGCCAAGCACGACTGCTCCGGAGGTATTCATGATGTTGAAGCCCGGCAGTCCGAGAGTGGTGAGTATCGAGTTGATGACACCGTTTTTGGACAAAAGCTGCTTCCATGCGAGTATTCGAAGCATAAAGTTCATCCACATAGGAAGCATGAAAACAAATACCACAAAGCTTTGGTTTTTAATCTTTAAGCCGTTTAAAATCATCGCAAGCGGATAGGACAGCACCAGGCATATTATGGTGCATATGATTCCAAGCCGTAGGGATAAAAGCAGTGCCTTGATATTGGTGTGCTGTGCTATTGCAGCCACATATTCAAATGTGAAGCCTCCGTCAGAGCCTTTAAATGCATAGTACACAATCATGAAAAGCGGAAGTATGATAAATCCGATAATCCATATGAGGTACGGCCCTGCGAGCAGCTGTTTCTTTATTTTAGACATCTATCTCCACCGCCTTTTCATCTGAGGACTCAGGCTTGTGCATTACCTGGATATTAAATGGAATCACCTTGATACCCACATGACTGCCGACCTCTACATATTTGGTGGTGTGCACCATCCAGTCGTAGCCGTTAGCCTTTACCTCAAGCTCATAGTGCACTCCCTTGAAGATATTTGACACGACATCGCCCTGCATGTAACCGTCCTCCGCAGGCACCAGCTCCACATCCTCCGGGCGGATGACTATATCGACAGGCGTGTTCTCACCAAAGCCCTCGTCCACACAAGGCATCTTTACACCGAGTATCTCGACAAGCTTATCCTTTATCATAACACCGTCGATGATATTACTGTGCCCGATAAAGTCAGCGACAAAGGCATTTTCAGGCTCATTGTAAATGTCCTCTGGTGTGCCAATCTGCTGGATATAGCCCTGATTCATGACTACGATGGTGTCAGACATGGTCAGTGCCTCTTCCTGGTCGTGGGTAACGTAGATGAAGGTGATGCCCAGCTCGTTCTTTAAGCGGATCAGCTCATACTGCATGCTCTGGCGCAGCTTTAAGTCGAGAGCGCCAAGCGGCTCGTCTAACAGCAGTACCTTAGGCTCGTTTACAATAGCTCTTGCAATAGCGATACGCTGCTGCTGGCCTCCGCTAAGAGAATCCACAGAGCGGTTTTCAAAGCCGTCGAGATTGACGAGCTTTAATGCATACTTTATTTTGTCATCAATGTAAGCCTTGCTTTTTTTCTTTATTTTAAGACCAAACGCGATGTTTTCAGCTATTGTCATATGAGGGAAAAGAGAGTATTTCTGGAAAACAGTGTTCAGATTTCTCTCGTTTGCAGGCACATTTGTGATGTCCTTTGAATCAAACATGATTTTTCCCTTGTCCGGTGTCTCAAAGCCACCGAGCATGCGAAGTGTGGTGGTCTTTCCGCAGCCTGATGGTCCAAGCAGCGTCAGAAACTCATTCTCCCTGATGTATAGATTTAAATCGTCGAGTACAACATTGCCGTTGTATGACTTTGTGATATCGATAAAATCAATTAATTTCTTTCCCATGGTGTAAACCTTTCTCATGTAATTATAGTACTGGTAGGACCTGTATGTTTATAATTTGCTGCTGTACACACTAAAAATGTGGCCGGCAGTAATTACAGCCCTATAAAAGAGCTTCTGCAGGGTAAGCGTCAGAAGCTTGGTGGATTGCTGACCCATATGAGCATGGCATCCTTTGAAGACTTATTTTCAATAAAATGCTTCTTACCGGCTTTAAAATAAAAGGACTCACCGGCCTTTACGGTGTGCACTTTGCCACCATAGCAAAGCTTCACTGTGCCCTTTATCACATATCCAAACTCCTCACACTCCTGAGGCAGATATATTTCAGAACTGCCGCCCGGATGAAGAGTGAGCCTGACAGGCTCCATGGAGCGGGTCTGTGCGTTTGGAATGATCCATTCCACCTTGCTGTTTTTTTCCTCGTCAATTTTCTCGAAATAGTCGTTTGCCTTGTATACAATCTGCTCAGGTTCCGAATCGGTAAAAAACTCCGCCGGTGTCATACCCAGGCACTGGATGATATCAAGCAGGGTGCCGACTGACGGTGAATTCTGATTTCGCTCGAGCTGGGAGATAAATCCCTTCGTCAGCTCAGCCCTGTCAGCAAGCTCCTGCTGGGTAAGTCCGTACTGGATACGAAGCTCCTTCATACGATGTCCGATATCCATGTTTACTTCCTTTTCTAATACATTTTATGTTATATTTACTGTAGGTTTAATAATAGATTTTTTGTTTACTAAAAATAAACCAACGAGATAATTTTAATATATTTTTTATAAATGTCAAGGGGAATTTTTGTTGCTTCTTTTATATGGTACGGTTATAATAAATGTATAAATTATATTTTACGTATGGGGTGTTATGAAAATGGGGTTTAAAGAGAATATTAGATTTGCATTTATTGATGAATTTGCCAATGAAATAGGAAAAGAAAAAGCATATCGAATGATGAGTAATTTTAAATGTGAACGTGTGCCGGCTTTAGAATATTTTTTGACAAGAGATTATAATGGACGGATAAAGCCTTATATAGTTTGGGATGATAGTAAAAATATTATTGTCGCATATTTTACATTGATTACTACATGTATGATACTTAAGCCATATGAAAAAACTGATCCTGAGCATACTAAAGAAAAGGACGTTGAAAAAATCATTTCGTGTATTGAATTGGAACATTTTGCATTGAATGATGTGTACTTGAAGCTGGTAAATGAGGATGGATATAGTAACAGCGGAATAGGAAATTATGTATTTAAAGAATATATCAGCACTGTAATTGCAGTTCTTGTATCAGAAGTTAATTTTTTCTATTTAATTCTTCATGCATATAATAATAAAGTAATTAATGCATATAGAAATATGGGGTTTGAAACTATGGAGGATGATGCAGAAGCGGTAATTCCTACATTATCTGATGTAAGGGCATTACATTCTGATTATGCCGGAGATTGTAAGTTTATGTTTAGAGATGTAGAATCAATATTGACTGATTTGGATTAGGAGGAAAAACTATGTACAATAATTCACAAAGTCCTATTATGGTTATATCAGGAAAAAAAGCGGAGAAAATGTTAAGCAAATCAGAGAAACCTATTGCGGATCATACAAAGACAATAGATAGAGCAAAAGATAAATTGAGAAAAATGGGAAAAAAATAAATCTATAAAAAACACCTCATTCAGTTTTGAATGAGGTGTTTTTTATGTATGAAGCCGATAACCGGGATCGAACCGGTGGCCTACGCATTACGAGTGCGTCGCTCTACCTACTGAGCCATATCGGCAAGCGATATTATATTATCAGATATAGGAGTGTATGTCAAATCAAAATTTTGATGTGAAATTTTAAGGGATAATAATTTCAGAAAGGTATTGACAATAGAATGTATATAGTGTATATATAACACATGAACAGTTAATATATACAGTACGGAGGTAGCATATGAAGCTGATGCAAAATTCAGGAGTGCCCATCTATCAGCAGATAGCGGACAGCTTCAAGACAGATATTTTGGCCGGCAGGTATGAGCAGGGAGAGTTCCTTCCGTCGATAAGAGGGCTGGCAAAGGACCTGAAAATCAGTGTGATAACCACGATGAAGGCTTATGAGCAGCTTGCAGATGAGGGACTCATCACAGCGGCGCAGGGCAAGGGCTTTTATGTCAATGCACAGGACAGTGAGATGATAAAGGAACAGCACCTGCGCAAGGTGGAGGAGTCACTGACAGACGCGATAGCCGCAGCAGAGATAGCCGGAATCTCAAATGACGAGCTGAAGGGGATGCTTGAGGCGTTACTTGATGTAGAATGACAGGAGTAGATTGGTTATGAGTATGATAAACATATTGATGACAGTATTTAAATAATGATATGAAAATGAATAAGGAGAAATGAAAATGACAACAAAGAATGCAATTGAGGCAGCAAAAATCACAAAGGAACTTAAAAATTTTACACTGAATGTGGAGAATTTCGCAATACCACAGGGCTTTGCGACAGCCTTAATCGGAGAAAACGGAGCAGGAAAGACAACACTTTTAAATATCTTAGCAGGAATCAGGCTTGACTATAAAGGTGAAATCACATACTTTGGACAGTATTCCGACAAACAGAAGGAAAACTCGGGAGATATTAAAAATCGCATAGGCTACACAGGACCGGGCAAATACTATCTGCCGCAGTGGACAGTTAAGGATATTGAGGAAATCAGCAAGCTGATGTTTGATGATTTTTCAGCAGATGATTTTCACAGATATTGTGAGGAACTTGCAATATTTTCACATGGCAGCATTGATATGAAGAAAGCCAACAGCTCATTTTCGGATGGTATGAAGATGAAGCTCATGCTGGCAGGAGTCATGGCGCGAAAGACAGACCTTCTTTTGCTGGATGAGCCGGCATCACCGCTTGATCCGCTGATGAGAGATAAGCTGTGTCAGATGATTGGCGAGTATATCCATGAGGGCAACGGTAAGCGCAGCGTATTTTTCTCTACGCACAACATTTCAGATATGGAAAATATCACTGATTATGCCATTATAATGGAAAACGGACAGATTGTGGAGCAGGGCTTTGTTGAGGATTTGAAGGAAAAATATATCCTGATTAAAGGAGATGCAGCAGATACAGAGGCTGCCGGTAAGGTGCTTTATTCAATGACCAAAAATCCGTATGGCTTCGAGGGCATATGCTTGGCGGAAAACATAGATAAGCTTGCAGGATTTAATGTAACCAAGGAGATTCCGACACTTTACCAGATAAGCGTTGCGGTCATGAAAAATAATACAAAGATTGTGATGCGCTAGTGCGAGGTAAGGTGTTATGGAAAAAAAGTCAGGAAGTATGAATGAAAAAATGTTTTCACAGGAACATGATACTGAAAGAACAATTAATAGAAAAGATAACAAAGCAAAGAATGAAGCTCTAACATACATCAGGGACTACCGTGTTATGACAAATTTCAAGTATCGTCTGATAACAAATATACTGATTCCGCTTTTAGCAATTCTGGCATCAATGCTAATTGACTGTTCAAAAACAGTCTGGGCAAGGATAGGAGTTATAGTAATTGTTTATGATTTTTATATGATGTGCGAGGTGGCACAGGACTATTTCTGTTTTGGCTGTATGTGCAGGAAGAATGCATTTGGCATGCATTTCTTAAAGACAGGTTTTAACGGTGTAAGATACTTTGAGAATGCAGTTCTTGTGGATATACTTATAAGACCGCTGCGTATTGGAATTACGGTACTCATTGCATCAATACCATTTATTAAATTAGGAGTTAATATCTGGTCGATATTTGACATTATTATGATATCTTCAATTGTGTCGGTTGGATCGTTAAATATATTCAGATACATGGATATGGGAATGTATATTTATCTGCTGGCACTTATAGTTATCTTTCCGGCAATTGCCGGCAGTATAGCTGTTTTGATTTATGGAGGTACACTGAAGTTTATTGCACCTTTACTTGCGGTAGCACTCGTTTGTGTGATAGCAGCGACATACTATCATATGGTGGTTCGTATCCGCAGATCATATGTTGATGTGTAGAGGCTCTTTAAATTGGAAGTATATTTGAAAAGGAGAAATATTATGCTGAAAGATATTAAATTAGGATTTAAATTGTTGAAATATGGCTATAAACTTAAGCTGAATGTAATCTTGCTTGCGCTTTTTGCAATAATCGGAATTGCATCCGATATAATGAGCAAGGGAACTTCAATCATAGGCGGTGTATACTTTATGATGAGTGGTATGTTCACATTTCAGCTCATCATGTCGATGGATGTGTCAGAGCTTATCCAGTCCACATCACTGAAAAAGAAGCTTCAGATACATATTCCTGTGCTGTCAAGCACGGTAATCAACCTTGTTGTTTTTACATTTTTGGTGGTAGAAAGAGTCATTCTGATACAGAATTCTGTGGCAGATAAGACACAGCTTATCTATACACTTTTTACGCTTGATGTTGTACTGCTTATAGTATATCTGTACAAAAGCATATGCTATAAGTATTTTTTACTTGGCTTTATTGTATTCATGGTTTTGTTTATGGGCATTTTTACTGTGCTTTCAGGAGCTGCGTTCGTGCCTGTTTCTAATGCTGTTATTAAGCTTGGACTCCCGGTGGTGGCATTGTTAGGCTATATTGCTATTTTTGCAGGCGGGGCACTTGAGATATTGATAGGAGAGCTGCTTTACAAAAAGCCTTTGTCTGAATTCGCATTCAGGGGATTTTTCCGTGATGCAAAGTAGTAATCGCAAAAAATAAGAAATATTTGTGTAAAAATATTGAAAAAATGATTGCTTTGTAGTATGTTATCATTGTCGGTGCAAAGCCGGCAATGAGACTAATTAACATATTATCAGGAGAAAAATATATTAAATGGATAGTGACAGTTATAGTAAACAACAGTTAGACGACTTGTTTATGGATATGATTGCCTACTATGATGGCGATCCAAAGAGAATCCAGCATTTCACCAAGGTGCACAGCTATGCAAGGCTTATCGGTATAGGAGAGGAGCTTGATGATGCCTCGCTCTTTATACTTGAGGCAGCGGCTTACACACATGATATCGGCATACGTGTGGCGGAGGAGAAGTATGGCAGGTGCGATGGAAAGCTTCAGGAGCAGGAGGGACCGATAATCGCCCAGAAGATGCTCTCACAGCTTGGCTTTGAGAATTACATAGTTGAAAGAATTTGTTTTCTCATAGGTCACCATCACACATATGACAATATAGATGGTCTTGATTATCAGATACTCGTTGAGGCTGATTTCCTCGTAAATCTGTATGAGGATGATGCGGGAAACCGTGCAATCGACAAGGCATATAAGCGCATATTCAAGACTGAAACAGGAAAAAAGATTTTTAGACTAATGTTCGGATATGAAGAAGAGGATTAGTATGAGCCGGGCCGGGAGGAGACTTCCGGCCCTTGTTCGTATTATGCAGCTTATATCAGAAATAGTAATTAATCAGAATAGTAAATATGCAGAATAGTTACCTGAAATAATATTTTGGGATATGTCAAAAATTTTTGGATTTTGAGAAAGAAATAATATAATATGGCAAATAAAATTAACTATCAAAAATTAATGGA
>OHRM01000837.1_pt1 | contig 15053 bp, 6 predicted proteins | sample 1578361 | NCBI WGS metagenome assembly OHRM01 (sample SAMEA3879590, study PRJEB24766) | human gut metagenome | biome: human-associated habitat; feature: feces | place: USA | collected 1985/1987 | reverse complement strand
TTTCAAAAAATGACAAAAAGAATATCAAGAAGAAGAGGGAAAATATTATCGTTCCGCCACAGACGGAGCCTGTTAAAGAACAGTATGTAAATCAGAGCAAGACGCCTTACGGCGACGGTTCGGAAAATACAACGGTTCTTCCGCAGGACGCAGAGCCGACAGCCGTTCTTTCACAGCCTGATATTCATAGCTATGATCCGGGCGCACAGACAACGCAACAGCTTTCCGAAAGCGATATGAATAATATAGGTTACGACAATTCTTTTGCATATGACAATGTGCAGAATGTGAATTTTCAGATTGTCAAAAAACTTGTGGTTATTCATACCGATGAAATTATTAACTGATAATAATTAGAAGCTCAACAGCAGTTTTCTGCTGTTGAGAATTCGCATATTTTGAGGTGAACTACTTGAAAAGTGATATAAACAAGTTTAAGGCGGTATTGGTTTTGCTTACTGTTTCACCGCTTTCGCTATTAATTCTTCTTTTCCTCAGTTTTGAGGGAGATTCGGTAAACATTCCCTTAATTTGCATTACAGAGGTTATTTTTTGGGGATGTATGGTTGCAGGCTATGCTTTGCTTGCAATGATTAATAAAAGCCGAAAGTCAAAAATAAAAGGCAAGCAGACACTTAAAAAGACAAAACCGGGTGTTATCTGTTTTTTCTCAAACAGATTTGCCATTGCTTTTGATATGATTATGGGACTTTCGTTTGTGCTGACGATTATATTTTGGATATTTCCTGTTTTGAACTGTGCTGTGATAGAAACTTTCGCAGTATTTCTCTTTTCTCTGCATATGCACAGTATCTTTAACGGGGTGAATTATAAATATATAAAGAGTATATCTGACAAAAAAGAAGGAGAGTAAACAATGGATTTGAATTTTTCAAAAAAGACCAGAAAAATCGTTGCGTCATTGCTTGCTGTGGCAATCCTCCTCGGAGTTCTGCCCGTTAGCGGCTTGACAGGCAATTCTTCGGGTGCTGAAGGAAACAATGGTTCTGCAAACACAATTTTTGTCAAATCAGATCATCAGCCCGTGCTTTTTGACAGCAACGGCAATGTGAAATCGGTATTGACAAAAAAAGACGGAACATATACCGGAACTAATGTAAACAGTAGTGATCAAATTGTTTTTCTGAGAAATGATGTTGCAAAGGGAATTACAGTTGGTAATACAATTGTTTTTTACAAGAAAAGCAGTAACACAAGTACTACTGATGATGCAGAGCCTTATGATCGTATTCATGTGTGGAAAGAAAATGGCGAGCCATATAAGGAATGGAAAAGTGATGACGCTATAATGAAAAAATATAGCGGTAATTTATATTACTATATTTATCCGTCTGATAAAAACAAGGTTATATTCCATAACGGATTGAATGACGACGAAGTAGGTGTGAAAAAGAGCAAAGAGTGGGATTTAAATGAGTGGCAAGTATATACTAAAAACGGTTTAGCAGGCTCTCTTTTAAATACATTGCCAACTTGTAAAGTCGGTGATAACAATGCTTTTTCATATTACAGCGGGAAAATTACCTCTGAAAAAATTGAAAAATCAGATAAATTCGGTGCTACCGTAACAGATGTTGCTGGAAATGAATCTGATGTTTTCAAAAATGACAAGATTACTTTTTATAAGTTTTTAACATCGAAAGAAAATAGTGAAGCTTTGATAGATAATGTTAAGGTGAATGATGTTGACGGTTTTAAGGGTGTAGTTACAGCCCAAAAACTTAAAGAAGATTGTACAGAAGTTGAATACACTTATACCTATACAGATAATACATATGGAATTAAATTTACCGATACCAAAACGGTGAATTATACATTTGAGGCTCCGTTATCTGTTTCAGGCAAGTGGAATGTTAAGGTAAACGATGAGGAAGTAACTGACGAAAATAATAAATTATATTGTAAAGATGAAGCATCATTTAATAAAATAACCGTTTCATTTGATAATGCAAAAGTTACATATGGCGGTAAAGAAATTTCAGGAGCAACAAACGATTCCGCAACGGAAGACGGTTCGTTAAAATCGGAATATTTTCTGAATGATAAGGAAGTTTCATCGGATAGTCTTAATATACAAACTGACAGTAACAAGTCAGAAGATGAAAATATATTAAAGGTAAAATACAGTTACACAGTTAACGGAAAGACTTATGAAACATTTGAAACATTTACGTTTTATTGTTATGTTGATAGTACCGCACCTGAAATTACATCATTTGAGTTCGCAACTGTAGAGAGTGATGTTGATAAGGTTCTGTCATTTTTGACCTTTGGTATCTATAATAATGATCAAGTTGTTGTAACTGTTAATGCAAAGGATGAAAAAATTTCATCGGGTATTAAGGAAATATCACTTTATAATGGTGAAGATGAAATTACCGCTGATGATAATGACTATACTTATGAAAATGGTGTATTTAGCCAAACATTCACACTTGCTTGCGGAGAAAATGAATTCAATCAGTATATGCTAACTGCAAAGGCTTGGGATAATGTTCATAATGTGTCGGCATCTTATACTTTTGAAAAGCCTGATAAGGCGGAAGACTTATATTCAAAAGGACTTAAAGCTAAGCAATCAGACAGCGCAGATACAGAAGTTGTAACAAATACAATTGCTCCGATTGTAACAGAGATTAAATCAAATGCATATGGCGATAACTCTGTAAAATATACTGATTCAGAGAATAGAGAATGGTATTCTAATAATATTCAGTTTAATATTTCAGCAGATGATAGTGAAGTTGCTAATCACCATACAGGTATCAAAAGTGTAACTGCTACATTTAATGGAACTGATGTTTCTGAAAAATTAAAAGGTCTTCCAACCTTTACTGATAAAAAGTTTGAAAGCGTTAGCGATATAACCTTTAATACAGAGGGAATGACTTTAAAAGACGGTGAAAACAAAGTTGAGGTAACGGTTGTAAATAACAGCGGCGTGTCTTCAACAAAGGAATATATTGTTTATGTTGATACGACTGCACCTAAGATAACAAGTTTTACCATTAAAAATAATAGTCAAAATCCAATAGTTGACGAAACTTCTTCTCAAAAATACTCATATTATTTCCAGACGGATACTCAGGTAACTGTAAATGCTGACGATAATGCTGAAGATAAAGGTAATTACTCGGGAATTAAGACTATTTATTTCAGAGCATATGATGTAGTGACAGGCGAAGAGTACAAATCAAGTAAGAATGTTTCCACTGATAATGCTACCGCATCAGCAACATTTACTGTTAAAGCAAACTTTAAAGGTGAACTTTATGCTTATGCTGTTGATAATGTAGATAACAATGGAAAAACTCAGCATGGCGAGAAAAAGCCTGATGACTTAATTGTTGAAACACAGCAGCATCACAACGGTAATGCAAGTGTTACTATGTCAAGAACAAAGGCGAGCTATAAGGATAATTCGGGACTTGACCTTTACAGCGGAAATGTAAACGCAAGGGTAGTATTTGAAGACGCTTATGCAGGTATTAAAGACGCTACAATTACTGTTTACGATTATAAAAATGATGTTACGGGTACAATTTATGCTGAAATCGGAAACGACGGCAGTATCAAGAAGACTGAGGTTACCGGTTCTGTAAATAATATTATATTTAATGACGATTATACAACCTCAAAAGATAATCTTCTTCCAAAACTTGTTATTGATTATGTTGTTACGGATAACAGTAATAATATTAAAATTACAACATCAATGACTGACAGAGCAGGTAATAAGACAGACAATGTTAAGGACAGCTTGAGCATCGACAAGACTAAGCCTGTTATTGATGTTAAGTATGACAACAACGAGCATACTACATACGGCGGAAATGATTATTACAAGGCTGACAGGACGGCTACCGTGACTGTTACAGAGCGTAACTTTGACGAGTCGCTTGTTGAGGCGGCAATTATGAGAAACGGCGGCAGATACACAACAATCGGCGGCTGGACTCACAACAACAATACCGCAGATCCCGACAAGTCAACTCATGTTGCTAAGATTGTTTACAACACAGACGGCGACTTTACATTTGACATTGCCGTCAAGGACAAGGCTATGAATTCTGCCGACAAGTTTACTCAGCAGAAGTTCACGGTTGACAAGACTGCTCCTGTAATTGACGTTTCATTTGACAATAACTCTGCAAAGAACGGCAACTACTACAAGGCTGACCGTACTGCAACTATCAAGATTACGGAACATAACTTCAACAGCGGAAGTCAGTATGTAAACATTCCCGTAACTGCAGAGGGTACAACTGCTCCGTCAGTTGTAGGTTGGTCAGGTTCAGGCGATGACCACAATGCAACAGTTTCGTTCAACAAGGACGGCAAGTATTCATTTACTGTTGACTATACCGACCTTGCAGGTAACAAGGCTGTGCAGAAAAAGGTTGATTCGTTCTATATCGACAAAACCGCTCCCGAAGTTGAAATCACAGGTGTTGCAGATCATCAGGCTTATAACGGCACGGTTGCTCCTGTTGTAACATACAGAGACGATAACTTTACAGATGATCACGACTTCCGATTCACAAAAATTGATATCAACGGCAAGAGTGACGATACTTCTAAGTTTGATTACGATACCGGCGGCAACGGCGTGACAGAATTTATTTATAAGTACAGAGATTTTGCCGAGGTTCTTGAAAATGACGGTATTTATAACTTCACCGTTGAGCTAAGCGATAAGGCAGGCAACAGCACATCAAAGAGTGTTACATTCTCTGTAAACAGATTCGGCTCAACATTTAAAGCATCCGATGAGTCGAAAAAGCTCATTAACAATGGTTACACAAATGCCGAGCAGGATATCGTGATTGAAGAAATCAATGTTACTCCGCTTACAAAGCACAGCGTAACACTTGCCAAGAGCGGCGGAAATAGTACAGAACTTGTTGAAAATACCGATTACACATTTACTTCAAGCAACAACGGCAATGAGTGGTGCAAGAGTGTTTATACCGTAAACAAGAAGAACTTCTCTGATGAGGCTGCATATACAGTTACAATTATGTCGGTTGATAAGGCTAAGAACACAAATAACAACCGTATGGCAGATTCTTCTCTCAGCACAGAACAGAAAAATAAGCGTGAATGTGCAATTTCATTTGTTGTTGATAAGACAAGCCCTCTCGTAAGTATTACGGGTATCAAGGATAATGAGCTTTACAAGGAAGCAAGCAAAAAGGTTAAAATTGTTTGTGAGGACGATAATCTTGATAAGAGCAAGCTGTTTGTAACTCTTGATAACAAAAAGCTTGCCGAGGGTGAGGATTACACGATTGTTGATGATAAGGACGGTTCTATTGCAGGTATGCTTACCGCAGAAATTGTTCTTAAAGCAGAAACAGGCGGTATTAAAGAAAATCTTAAGGTTACAATCGGTGACCTTGCAGGAAATACAGGTGAAAAGAGTGTTGATAACTTCATTCTTTCTGCTAATATATTCCAGAGATTCTTTGCAAATCCCGTACTGGTAATTTGTACTTTTGCAGGTCTTGCACTTGTTATTGCGGCAGTAATCTTCTTTGTTGCAAAGAAAAGAAAAAAGGCTGAATAAAGTCAGACAATATTTTTAATGATTCGGGCGTATCCTCTTTTCGGGATATGCCCGAAAAAGAAAGGTGGGTAAGATATGCTTTTCGGCGGTGATATCGTAAATGATACTTACAGTATTGTTGAAGAAATCGGCAGCGGCGGTATGGGAGTGGTGTATCTTGCCTATCACCTCAGACTGGAAAAATATGTTGTTATGAAAAAAATCAAGAACAGAAATCTTGATTCTTCCTTTCTGCGAAATGAAGTGGATATTCTCAAAAAACTTCATCATCCGTATCTTCCGCAGGTATATGACATCATCGAATACGAATGTGATTTTTATACGGTTATTGATTATATTGACGGCAAGGACCTTGAACATTTTATCAATGACGGTTATGTGTTTACGGAAAGTCAGTTAATCAAGTGGCTCCGACAGCTTTGTGAGGTGCTTGACTATTTGCATTGCAATAATCCTCCGATTATCCATACGGACATTAAACCCGCAAATATAATTGTGAGGGATAACGGCGACATTTGCTTAATTGACTTTGGCATTTCATTGAGTGCCGATGACGCTGTAAAGGGTTACAGCAAAAATTATTCATCACCCGAGCAGTATATGAATGTGATGAATATATTGAACGGAACTCCGGAATTCAACGCTCCGCTTGACGGACGGACAGACATTTACAGCCTTGGTGCTGCTTATTATCATCTTATGACAGGATGTATTCCCGATATTGAGGACGAAACACTTCCGCCTCTTGAAGAATACGAACTTCCGTATTCTCAGCCGTTTGTTTCGATAATAAGCAAGGCTATGGAGTGGGACATAAAGAAACGCTATAAATCTGCGGCAAAAATGCTTTCGGCTGTTGACAATATCAAAAAACAGGATGAGCGTTATAAGAGATACATATTATTGCAGATTTTGTCTTCGGTTGTTTCGGGAATTATGATAGTTTCCGGCGTGCTTATGTTTGTGTTCGGTAATTATGAAATTGCAGGTACCGAGCTTGCAGGGCAGTATGATTTGTTTGTTTCATATTGTGATAAAGGCGACACGGTTAATGCTGAACGGCTCGGAACGGATTTGCTGAATAATTCAAAATATCGCAGTGTTATGACCGATAAAACAACGGCTGAAATTCTCCGTTATATGGGCGACTGTTATTTTGACGAGGGCGATTTTGCCAATGCCGTTGAAAATTATAAGTCGGCATATGAAATTGCTGACGATGACAATGCCGAAGTTTGCTTGAGAGATTACGCAATTGCCCTTGTAAAAGGTAAAAGATTTTCAGAGGCTCAGAGCGTTATTTCTATGGCAGAGGAAAAATTTCCGAATTCATCTGTCAATAAATTACTTCAGGCGGAAATTGAATATGGAAACGGCAATTTGGAAAATTCTTTAAATTATGCAAATGAATGTCTTAACACCGAATCGAACGGCGATAACGCATTTGCCGCATTTTTGCTCAAAGGCGATATTTATACGGACAAAAATCAATACGGCGACGCCGTATCAAGCTATGAGAGTGCAAGGAGTATTGATGAGAATTTAAGTGTCTTGAGAAAACTCGGACAGGCATATCTCGGAATGGGTTCGCTTGGTTCGGGAATGGAAAACAGCGGTCTGCAAAAAGCAAAAGAATGTTATTCAACCATTCGTGACAGATATTATCTTTCCGCAGAGGACGGAATAAATTATTCACAGGCATACAGCCTTTCGGGAGATTTGTCGGGGGCAAGAGGTTTGCTTGATGACCTTGCAATAACTTATCCCGATGACTGCAGGGTATATATGCAGCTGGCAATTGTCAGCGATAAGCAAAATGATACTCAAAGCAGAGTGTATTGCGAAAAAGCGAGAGCTTTGTATAAGGAATCAAGCGACAGCGTTAAGCAAAATGTTGACGGTAACAGATTGAATGAAATTAAAAATTTGTACAGACGATTTTTTGGAAGTGTGTGGTAAAAGGGGTGTTTGTATGCTGTTAGTTTTTGGCATAGCACTTGTTATTGCCGGCATAGTTCTGTTGGCAGTAACTCAGATTGTTCTTTGGAAAAAAATAAAAAAGTTTAATGAGGAATGGGAGGACGAGCAGAATGAAATGTCCTAATTGCAGGTGTATTGTTCCGAATAATGTAAGCAGATGCACATATTGCGGATATGACTTTATGTCGGGAAGTGCCAAAACTTTGACGATTGAAGAAGCATATAAATTTAAAACATACGATTATGATTACAACTGTGATAATTATGCAGATGAATTTTATGCATACGATGATTATTATAATTGTGAAAACTATAAAACAGAAAATGCGTCTGCGTACAGACGGGAAACTGATGATAACAGTCCGATTATGTTAATTTCTGCACTTATGCTCCTTGCGGCAACATTGTTGCTGTTGAGTGTTGTTGCAATTATTATTTGACGGCAGAGGGGAATTTGAGAATGAACAAGAAAACTATGCTTTTGATTATACCTGCAATAGCTTTGCTTGCCTGTTGTATTGTGGCAATATGCGTTATATGTATTCCGTCAAGCTACGAGGTTTATACGAAACAAATTCAAACGGCGGAGAAATATCTTGCAGACAAAGATTATGACGGCGCTATAAAATATTACGAAATGGCAAAGGCAACCGATGAAACTCAGGAAGAACCTTATCTTAAACTTGCAATGATTTATTATGAAAACAAAAATGATATGGAAAAGGCTGTTGCAATTCTTAACGAAGGTTACGAGAAAACAAAATCCGAACAGATTAAAAACGCACTTGCGGTTTATCTCGGTTCGGCGGAAGGCACTACTGTTTCATCGGGAAAAACGGATTATAATTCAAATCCCGTAAATATTACCTTGCTGAATATGTTTGGACAATATAATTACGAGCAGTACAGTAAAAGCTATACCGTTGTGTCGGATAATTTCAGCGACGGTGTTTATACGGTAAGATACAACGGTATCGGCGCAGAATTTTCTTACAGCAACGATTCGACTAAGGCTGTTGACGACAAAGCGATGAAACCGTTTTCTTACTCATTCCCGACAGAAATTAAGGTGGATAAGATTTCGGATATCATTACTCTTCCGCCACAGGGAATGAAAATTGATGAGTTGAAAAAATCGGCAGGTATTACAAATGCTGTTGCAAAGTACGATAATACGCTGAAGAAAAATATTATTACTTTCAGCTGTGAAAAATGTACGGTGTCTGTAGAAACGGACAAGAACGGTACAATAACGGCTAACACTTCTTATATTACCGTAAATCCCGAAACAGTTGCAGCAGTTGCTTGGAAATCCAAGGTTAGCGGTAAGGTTATCAGTGTTACAACAGCAGATATTGTAAGCAGTGCAGAAGTGGTTGTCAGAAAAGGTAAGGACTCAAAGGACGGTGAAGGTGCCGCCGAGGTGTCAATTGACAGCGGAAATTACAGCGTTGAACTTGAAACAGGTGATTATACATTTGAGGTTTCGGCATCGGGTTATAAAAAAGAATATTTCAATGTTTATGTAAGCGGAGCGGATCAGGAAAAAGATTTCAGTATTTCTCCGTCACTTGCAGAGGGTGAAATAAGAATTGTACTTGAATGGGGTGCAACACCAAGCGACCTTGATTCTCATCTTGAGGGTACAACTAAAAACGGTGACGAAGTCAGCATTTATTGGATGAATCCTGTTGCAACCTCCGGAGCAAAAACTATTGCACAGCTTGATGTTGATGACAGGGACGGATACGGTCCTGAAACTATAACACTTTCCGAGCTTGACGGTACATACCAATACAGGGTTCACAGATTTTCTTCAAGCGGTTCGCTTGCCATGTCGGGTGCGGTTGTAAAGGTGTATTCCGGTTCGTCAGAACCGATAACAATTTCAGTTCCGTCCGATTGTGATGAATGGTGGGATGTGTTCACCATTGAAAACGGTGAAATCAAAAATATTAACGGAGCAACAAACTGATGATGGTATTAGTAATAGTGTTGACAGTTGCCCTGCTTATTTTGATTGCCGTGGTGATTGTAAAGCTTAATTCTCAAAAAAGCGAGAGGGACAAATACTATACCGCCGCAGGCAATATAATCAAGGAAGAATATCTTAACTACTGCCTTACAAATGATATAAATTCAGATAACAAAGCTGACGCTCCTAACGGTCAGAAAATTATGATATACATAAAAACTTTGAACCGTAAACAAAAGGCACAGTTTGTATTTGATCCCGAAAAAGGTGTAAATATCGGCAGAGATTCCGAGAAAAATAACATTTTTATCAATGAAGCATCGGTTTCCATGAACCATTGCAAAATTTTTTCCGATAATATGAAGGTGTATATATGCGACCTTAATTCATCTAACGGAACAATTCTTAAAAGAGGTCTGTTCGGAAATTATTTGCTTGAGGGCGGAAATTCATGTGAGCTTATGTCGGGGGATCGTGTCTGCATAGGCTCGAATGTATTCAAAATTACGCTGTTTTATTATGATATGGTGACTATGTAGCAACGGAGGTTTGTTATGATACTGATAATTTACCGCAGTCAGGTTTGCAGAGAAATTGTTCTCCCGAATGCAGATAATACGGATTATCGTATTTTCATTGACAGCAAGGAATTTAAACTGAAAAAAAGTTTTTATCTTTCTCTTGAAGTAATTGCTCATAAATGGTCAATAACAAACGAAAACGGCGAGTATAAAATTGTAAAAAATCAAAGTGAATTTGAAAAAACATCCCTCGACGGAGGAGATATTGTTTCTATTATCACTCCCGAAAAGGATTCTCTTCGTTGCATTGTCGTTGACGCCGACCCCGTGCTTGCATCTTTTGAAAAGTATTTTATCGGAAACGGGCTTGTTACGGTTGGTAGTGAGGCTGACAATACCGTGCAATGTTCATTTTTGAATTTGATTTCAAAACACCATTGCAACCTCAGATTTGACGGAGCTGACACTGTTCTTGAAGATACAAGCTCAAACGGAACTTTTGTAAATCATATCAGGGTAGGCGGAAGAAAAGTCCTCGGTTTCGGAGAAATAATAGATGTTTTCGGTCTGAAAATAATTTGTTTCGGAGATATGATTGCGGTGGGCTCGCTGTTTTCAAAATTTTCGGTATCCGACAAAATTGAAAAATTCACCCTTCCGAAAGTTTCATATGATACTGCCCACGTTGTTTCAAATGTGGAAATGTTTAACCGTTCGCCGAGAAATTTCAGAGAGATATGCAGCGAAACGGTTGTTATTGAACCGCCTACAGTTCCGCAGTTTTCAAAAAAGCGTTCTATGCTAAGTGTTATAGGCCCGTCATTTACCATGGCAATTCCTATGGTGCTTGGCTGCGGACTTACCGTGTTCAGCACTACGCTTAACGGTTCGGGTGCAAATGCATTTATGTTTACGGGTATCATCACTTCGGTCGGTTCTGCTCTTATGGGCGGCTTGTGGGCATATTACAATATTAAAGAAACAAAAAAGCGTGAAGCAGAGGACGAATCTGAAAGATTTAACATTTACGGTAATTACCTTATTGAAATTGCCGATTACATTAAGGAAAAATACAGACAAAATTTTGAGGCATTGAACACAATGTATCCGTCTGCGGATATATGCGCAGAGTACACAAGAAACAATCCGGAGCTGTGGTGCAGAAACTTTACCCATAGCGATTTTTTGTTTTGCCGACTCGGAACGGGTGACATTGATTTTCAGGTTGATATTCAAATTCCGAAAGAAAAGTTTTCCGTTACATATGACGGCTTAAAGGATAAACCGGCAATGCTTTATGACAACTTTAAAAAGCTGAACAATGTTCCCGTGGGAATTGATTTGCAGTCAAAAAAATTGTGGGGTATTGCAGGCGGTGAAAATAAAACCGGAGCTTTTGAAATTGTTGACGACATAATTGCACAGATTGCGGCAAACATCAGCTATACGGATGTCAAAATTGCATTTTGTTTTGACGAAAAAGAATTTGAAGATAAAAACAGGTGGGATTATGTTCGTTGGCTGCCGCATGTATGGTCGGAAAATAAAAACACGAGATATTATGCGACAAACAGGCAGGAATGTGCCGATGTATTTTTTGAACTTGCAAATATAATGCGTGTTCGTTGTGAAAATGAGAATAAAGATATATATGCACAGCTGCATTACATTTTATTTGTATCTGATGTAAGCCTGCTCGACGGCGAACTTATTTCAAAATATGTATTTGACAGAGAAAATAACACGGGGCTTACGACTTTTCTTATAACGGATTACTGCCGTAATTTACCTAATGTGTGTGAAAATATAATTCAGAACGACAGTGAATTTTGCGGGTTTTATAATGTTATGAGCCGCTATACAGAGGCTTGCTCCGTTCATTTTGATTCGGTGTCAAGCGAAAAAATGAATATGTTTGCAAAGACTCTGTCGGGAGTTGCCGTAAGAGAAATCAAGGGCGACAACAGCATTGCACAATCACTTGATTTCTTTGAAATGTACGGTGTGCAAAAGCTTGATGATTTTAACATTATTGAGCAATGGCAAAAAAACAGAACTTTCAACACGATGAAAGCTCTTGTGGGCAAAAAGGCAGGCGGAGCTGATTGTTATCTTGATATTCACGAAAAGTATCACGGACCTCACGGACTTATTGCAGGTACAACGGGTTCGGGTAAAAGTGAGCTTATTCAGACATTTATGCTTTCGCTTGCAATCAATTTCAGTCCCGATGATGTTGCCTTTTTTGTAATCGACTTCAAGGGCGGCGGCATGGCAAATCTGTTTGTGGATTTACCGCATATGGCAGGTCAGATTTCTAACCTTTCGGGTAATCAGGTTCGCAGAGCGATGATTTCAATTAAGAGCGAAAACCTTCGCCGTCAGAGAATTTTCGGCGAATACGGTGTGAATAACATAAACAACTACACGAGGTTGTATAAGAGCGGTGAAGCTCCCACACCGATTCCGCACCTTGTTATCATAATTGATGAATTTGCGGAGCTGAAAAAGGAAGAACCCGATTTTATGCGTGAGTTGATCAGTGTTGCACAGGTCGGAAGAAGTCTTGGAGTTCACCTTATTCTTGCAACACAGAAACCGAGCGGTACGGTTGACGATAACATTTGGTCAAATGCAAAATTCAGACTTTGTCTGCGTGTTCAGGACCGACAGGACAGTAACGATATGCTGCACAAGCCGGATGCGGCTTATATTACACAGGCGGGCAGGTGTTATCTTCAGGTCGGCAATGATGAAATATATGAGCTGTTTCAATCCGGTTGGAGCGGTGCACCGTATGACGACAGCAACGAGGGCGGCAAGCAGGAAATTGCAACAATGATTACTCCTACAGGCAAAACCGCCATTGTCGGAAGTCATACAAAAATGAAACGCAAAGAACAGGAAAAACTGAGGTGGTATCTGTTCCTTTACAGGTGTGCAAGGTCAATTTCAAAAAGTGACGAATTTTTAAAAGAGGCAGACAGCAATCAGGGCGATGTTATTAATTTGCTTGCGGATAAGATTATTGAAAACGCAAGAAAGAATAAGTTTAATATCGGAAACGGCAACTCGGATATTAATGCCGTAAAGAATTTTTTAAAGCTGATTCCGAAAGATGTTTCCGACGATACCGAGGCGGTAAAGAAAATTATTTTCTCGGCGTCGCTTAACAATATTAAATTGCCAGAGGTTAAGGAAAAAACTCAGCTTGAGGCTGTTGTTGAATACATTGCAAAAACCGCAAAAAGCAACGGATACAGCTTTAAAGCAAGACTGTGGATGCCGTTGCTGAAAGAAGAAATCATTCTTTCCGATATTACAAAAAGCAAGTTCAACGGTTGGAATGAAAGCGATTCGTGGTCACTTAATGCAGTGACGGGTATTTATGACGATCCGGAAAATCAGGCACAATTGCCGTTGTCGGTTGATTTTGCAAACGGCGGTCATCTTGCCGTTTGCGGTTCTGTAGTTACGGGTAAGAGTACATTTTTACAGACATTGATTTATTCGCTTGCAGTAAAGTATTCTCCGAATGTTGTGAATTTTTATATTCTCGATTTCAGCAGCGGAATGTTGTCGTCATTTGAAAAATTACCGCATACGGGCGGTGTTTTGCGTGAAAATGATGTTGAAAAAATCGGCAAATTTTTCAGTATGATCAAGGGTATTATTGACGAAAGAAAGAAACTGTTTAACGGCGGTAACTATCGTCAGTATGTTAAAGTACACGGAACAGAAATCCCCTCTATTGTAATTGTGATTGACAACTTTGCAGGCTTTAAGGAAAAGACAGAGAATGCTTATGAGGATACTCTCATCCACCTTTCACGAGAGGGTGTAGGCTACGGTATCTTTCTTGTGTTATCATCGGCGGGATTCGGTATGGCTGAAATTCAAAACAGAATAGGCGATAATATTCGCACCGTTGTAAGTCTGGAAATGGGCGACAAGTTTAAGTATATGGATGTTATGAGGGCAACTCACATTGATGTTATTCCCGAATCGGGTATTAAAGGCAGAGGCATTGCATTTGTTGAGGGCAGATTGCTTGAATTTCAGACAGCTCTTGCGATTGACGCAGAGGATGACTACAAGAGAAACGCAAAAATTGAGGCAATGAGTCAGAAAATGCGTGATATGTGGGACGGAAATACGGCAAAACAGATACCGTTCATTCCGGAAAATCCCGTGTTTGACGATTTGAAAAATCTTGATGAATACAGCGTTGCCGTAAGCAATAAACGCTTGATACCGTTTGCATACAACTATGTTGACGCATCTGTTTACAGCATTGATTTGGCGGATACATATTGTTGTTCAATAAGCGGAAAGAGGAGAACCGGAAAAACCAACCTGCTTAAATTGCTTATGTACGCAGTAAGTCAAAAGAACGGCAAGGGTGTGGTGATTGAGAAAGAAAGCAATGAATTAAAACTGCTTTCTTCGGAACTCGGCTTTGAGTATATTGACAGCGATAAGGGAGTTTTCGATTACTTTAAGTCAATTACCGATGAGTTTGTTGCAAGAAATAAATATAAGCATACTCTTGAGGAGGACGGATTGTCAGATCTGCAAATATACGAAAAAATGAGCGCTAAAGAACCGATGTTTATTTTTATATCCGACATTACAAAGTTTATTGATTGCGTATATCACCCCGAGGGGAATATTACGAATATGAGCGGATATTTTGAAAATATCATCGAAAAAGGCAGTTTACATAACATATATTTCTTTGCGTGTATCAACACGGATAACCTTGCATCTGCCGCAGGAAGCAATTTGTACAGACTTTTTACAGGCTATAAAACGGGAGTTCACCTCGGCGGAAATGTTGCATCACAGAGGATATTCAATTTCCAGAATATACACTATTCGCAGATGTCAAAGTCATCAAAGAAAGGTCACGCTCTTACGCCCTCAAAGGATGATGATACAACTGCACTTAAAATTATCGTACCTCTTTTTGGGAGTAGAGAAGAAT
>OHRM01000834.1_pt1 | contig 15093 bp, 8 predicted proteins | sample 1578361 | NCBI WGS metagenome assembly OHRM01 (sample SAMEA3879590, study PRJEB24766) | human gut metagenome | biome: human-associated habitat; feature: feces | place: USA | collected 1985/1987 | reverse complement strand
AGCGCCATTGCAGCGCCGGCTTATGCAGGCATTCCGGTGACCCATCGCGGCGTGGCTGCTTCCTTTGCGGTGATTACCGGCCATGAGGATCCCAATAAGGACAGGTCTTCCATTCACTGGGACAAACTGGCCGGCGGCGTGGATACCCTTATTTTCCTTATGGGCGTAGGCCATACTGCTCTCATTGCTTCCCAGCTTATGAAGTATGGAAGAAGCGCCGATACGCCGGCTGCTTTTGTTCGCTGGGGCACCCGTCCCTACCAGGAAACATATACCACCACCCTGGGAAAGGCAGCGGAAGATGTGGTTAAAATGGGAATCAAGCCGCCGGCGGTCTTTGTGGTAGGCAATGTGGTGAAGCTGAGAGAAGAAATGCGGTGGTTTGACAACCGTCCGCTCTTCGGGAAACGGATCATTGTCACCCGTTCCCGGAGCCAGGCTTCCCGGCTGGTGACCGTACTGGACCAGAAGGGCGCTGAAACTTTGGAAATCCCTACCATTGCCATCAGGGATCCCTCTGATGATTTCAAAGGCATGGATGAAGCGCTGGACCGTCTGGAAATGTATGACTGGCTTATCGGCTAAGATAGATACAAGAAAAGCTCCGCAGGAAAGACGGAGCTTTTTTATGTTATAGGTTTTGTGACAAGTATATGATTTGTCGGAGATCAGGTGGGCGACCTCAGATCGCCGCTACGGAAACAAACATAAAAAGGGGCACAGCATACACTGCGCCGCCTGTTTACGAATATTTTAGTCGCCGAATGCAACGCCCAGAGCCTTTGCGGTCTTGACGAGCTGGTGGTCGGCAGGGACGAATTTTGTTTTGCCTGCGACTTCTGAAAGTGGGTTTTCTGACACAACTTCATTTATCATTGCCACTGCATAGCCGTATTTATCGGCTGCGATAAGCTCTGCGGCATGGACGCCGAACTTCGTGGCAAGCACTCTGTCATAGGCTGACGGACTGCCGCCTCTGAGCATATGACCAGGAACGCAAACTCTTGTTTCTCTGCCTGTAAGCTCTTCTATCTGCTTTGCAATTCTAGGGGTAGCAGTTGTAAGACCCTGCTCTGCACGGAGTCTTGCTCTTTCCTTCTTTTTAAGCTTTGCCTCTTCTTTATCAAAAGCACCCTCAGCTACGGCGAGGATAGAAAATCCCTTTGATTCTCTCTTTTCGCAGGCAGCGGCAAGCTTTTCGATATCATATGGTATTTCAGGAATGACTATCATATCTGCACCGCCTGCGATACCTGAATAGAGGGTGAGCCAGCCGGCTTTATTGCCCATTATTTCTGCAACGAGTATTCTTCCGTGGGAATTGGCTGTGGAATGAAGTCTGTCGATAACGTCTGTGGCTGTGTCAACAGCGGTATGGAAGCCGAATGTTACGCTTGTGCCCCAGATATCGTTGTCGATAGTTTTAGGCAGGCCGATAACGTTAAGTCCCTCGGTTGAAAGGAGGTTAGCGGTCTTATGAGTGCCGTTGCCGCCCAAGGTGAGCAGGCAATCGAGCTTCTGCTTTTTATAGGTTTCTTTCATAGCCTTTACTTTATCCACGTTATCTTCTTCGATGACCTGCATTTTCTTGAAAGGCGTTCTCTTTGTGCCGAAAATAGTTCCGCCTGTGGTAAGGATACCAGAAAAGTCAGACTGTTTCATTTCTTTGCACATATTATTGATAAGTCCGTAATAGCCGTCCTCGATACCTACTATCTGAACGTCCTCGCCGAACTTTTCATAGCAAGCCTTTGCAACGCCTCTGATAGTTGCGTTAAGTCCCGGACAATCTCCTCCGCTTGTGAGTATGCCTATTCTTTTCTTCATTTTACCAAGTCCTTTCAATGAAATTCTATCATTATCAACGATATCAATACTTATCGCTTGTGCTGAAATCTTCTATATCGGCTTCGTCGGAAGGAGTGATATCCTGCTGAGTTTCCTCAGGGGTGGCCTCGCTTTCCGGCTCATCGTCAATATATGTGAACCTTGAAGTCTGATGCTCTTTCTTATCCTTTTCACTGTTCTCGCTAAGTTTGAAACGTGCTATCATATTCTTTAGTATGAGCGACTGGCTCGAAAGCTCTTCACTTGCGGAAGCTGAACCGACTGCAGTTGAGGTATTGGCTGATACAACGGCTGATATCTGGTCTACTCCCGTATTTACCTGAACGATAGCTTCTGCCTGCGCCTCAGAAGCGTCTGAGATATTCTTTACGAGATCCTTTATAGTATTTGAATTGCTTACGATATTGTTCAGCGAATCAGCAGTTTCTTCGGCTATCTTAGAGCCCTTTGAAACAGCGGCAGACTGGTTTTCGATAAGTGAAGCGGTCTGTTTCGCGGCTTCGGCTGATCTTGATGCCAGACGTCTTACCTCGTCTGCTACCACGCCAAAGCCCTTTGAACCCTCTCTTGCGGCCTCTACGGCGGCGTTAAGGGCAAGGATATTTGTTTGGAATGCGATCTCGTCAATGACCTTGATTATCTTGGAGATCTCATCGGAAGCTGTATGGATAGCATTCATGGCATTTACCATGTTGCCCATATCGCTGTTGCAGTTGTCAACGGCTTCGGTATTCTTAAGTACGATATTATAAGCGTTCTTAGAGTCCTCAGAGTTCTGAGTTATCTGCTTTGAAACATCACTGAGGGTAGCGGAAAGCTCCTCGATCGCGGAAGCCTGCTGTGTAGAACCCTGTGATACAGACTGTGCGATATTTGACACCTGAACCGCTCCTGAGTTCACCTGCTCGGCTGACATATTGATAGAAGCAAAGGTATCAGACAGAGAGTCGAGTATCTCGTTAAACGTACTCTTTATCTTATAGAAGTCGCCCTTGAAAGTGCCTTCCATTCTGTGGCAAAGGTTACCCTCGGATATCTGGGTAAGAGCCACTGTGATAAGGTTGATATACTGTCTGAGGCAGACGATAGTTTCTTCCAGAGAGTTTGAAAGGACGCCAAGCTCGTCCTTTGAATACCAAACGTCAACAGGGTCGGTAAGGTTGCCCTGTGCGAGAGAACGAAGTCTGTTTGTGGTAGAAATGATAGGCTTTGTTATCCTCTTTGCAAAAAGCAGAGAGAACAGCACCGTCAGGCACATAAGCACAACGCCCATTACAATGATATTAGTAAGTGCGCTGGAGCTTGCAGTGGTGAAGTCGGCAACATTTGTAACCATGACGACAGTACCGTCAAAATATGACGAACCATAATAGCCCACGATATAATTGTTATCCTTAAATTTATACTCTGTTGTACCGCTATTATTTGCAAGTATTTTCTCAACGGCATTTGTCACTTCCGTATATTCTTCATCTTTCTTACCGATTTCAAGGGCATTTTTACCTATCTGATCTGTATCCTTATGAAGAAGGATCTCTCCGTCTTTACCAACAAGATAAACATAGCCGGATTTTCCGAAGGTATATTCATTAAGAGCATTGACAAGCATATCGCTCTGAATGGTAATACAAGCGACTTTTTGTTCTGAGTTGCCAGACTTTGTTGAAGCAAGTATAGAAAAATAATTCTTACCGCCAAAGGAATATATATTGGTTATATAAGCCGAACTTCTTTCGCAAGCGCTTATGATGTGCTTCTTTTCAACTGATGACGATACCATTTCATTATCTGTTGCAAGCACAATGCCATTGCTGTCAAAAACCGTAAAATTCAGATAAAAGCCTGTGTTGTCTGCAAAGCCACTTTTTACCGCCTTTAGTCTGTCAGCGTCAGTTTTTGCCTCTAAAAAAGAATCAGACTTTACGGTCGAAACTATATTATTCGTATAAGAGCTGATCGTCGAGTCAAAATTCTTAGCCGCCTGAACAGCCAGTGGTTCAGCGGTGCTTTTGAGCGTATCCTTTGCAGAAACGTTTATAAAATACACGGAAACCAAGCTAAGCAACACCGTGATGATAAGTGCGATTGAAAGCATTGCCAAAAGCAGCTTTGAACGCAACGTTTTCATATACAGTTCCCCCTTATGAACTTGTTTTTAACGCAGCACACAACACTGCGATATTACGTGTTTATTATATCATAATTGCACAATTATTTCAAGTACCACAAGCATATTTTTTGTGAACTTATGATGCAATTAATGATATGGAGGTGAATAAGAATAGGTAAAAAAGGGGGTAAATAAAATATGTACATAAGTCTAAGGATAAGAAAAAGGGTGATGCTTTGTGTTATAGCTGTGCTTTCTATGCTGGCGGCGGTGGCTGTTATGCCGACCTTTGCAAAAGAAGAAAAAACAGATGGGATAAAGCTTCCGATCATAATGTATCACAGCATCGTAAAAAACGAAGATCGCAGCGGTGAGTATGTCATAACGCCTATCGAGCTTGAAAAGGATCTGCTTTATCTGAAGCATAACGGCTACACTACTGTTTTTGTAAATGACGTTATAAGATATGTGAAGCGTGGGGGCGAACTGCCTGAGAAGCCTGTCATACTGTCCTTTGATGACGGCACTTACAACTACAGAGAATATCTTCTGCCGCTTCTTGAAAAATACGATATGAAAGCCACTGTATCTATTGTGGGGGCTTACACTGACGCTGCCTGCGAGGAGGCTGAGCCTGATCCTGCTTACTCTTATCTTGACTGGCAGGACGTTTCGGTGCTTCGTGACAGCGGTCATGTTGAGATATGCAATCACTCTTACGATATGCACAATCTTGAGGGCAGGCGTGGAGTCGGTCAGCTAGAGGGGGAAAGCTACGAGGATTACCGAAAGATATTTCTTAACGACACCACGAAGCTTCAAACGCTTTGCGATGAACACTGTGGTTTTCAGCCAAACGTTTACACCTATCCTTTCGGCATAACCTGCGAAAGTGCAAGTCGGCTCGTAAAGAACATGGGGTTTGAGGCTAGTCTTGGAGTAGAGGAAAAAATCAATATAATAAAAAAAGAAGATGAGCGCTGCCTTTTTGGTCTTTACAGATACAATCGCAGCGGGATCATCTCCACAGAAGAATTCATGAAAAAAGTTTTTGGAGCATAAAAAAAGCAGCCCCTATTGGAGCCACTCTCTAAACTGAATCACCATCAGCATATTCACATTATACTCTGGCAGGTGTCGAAATTATACTTGTTTTTGTGTGATTTTTGTAAAAAAAATGTGTATTCGTGTAAGCAGAGTGACAAACGCTGTCACAAACAGCCAAAAGCACGTTGATACGCCACTTTTGGCTGTTTATCATCTCTTTACACAGAACTTATTTATCCTTTTTGCCACCTTTGATCTTTCCTCTTATCCAGATAATTATTACGACAAGTGCAATAACAAGGACAATAAGGACGATAGCAAGGGCGGTATTGAGCATCTTTTTATACTGGTCCATAACATTTGCGTTTTTGGACACGGCAGATGAAGTATCGGAGCCGTCTTTCTTTTGGGCGGTCTGGGTCTGCTGTTCATCTCCGCCTGCGGCTCTTATTATGGTGACAGTATAGGTGGCGGCATTGCCGTCAACGTCTGTGACGGTTATGGTTCGTACATTTTCGCCCACCTGACACTCGCTTGTGCCTGTATACCATATATAATCAGAGGGGCTTGCTGTTGTTCCCTCTATCTCAACATTGGTAACGGAATTGTCAACGTTCACTGTATAGTTATAGACATTATAGGCAAAGGCAGGAGAAAGCTCGCCGTTATCCACTGTCAGGGCTGTAAGAACGCCTTTATCGGGTATGCCGTTTGAAGGTGCGGTCTTAGTGGCAGTGGTGGTAGTGGTGGTTTTTTCGGTGGTGGTCGTGGTTTCTGTTTCGGTCTTGGTTTCCACCTTATCGCTTCCAACTGTTATGACACAATAGGCGGTAGGCGAGCCGATAAGCTCTGAATCAGGGGAATATATCTGACAGCTTTGCAGGCTTATATTTGCATTTCCTGCTGACAGACCTTTGAACGTAAAGCTGAGATCCACTTCTGAAGAGGGGGTATCAGGAAATCCGTTTACTGTAAGAACTCCTCCGCCGCCTGAGGCATTGTCGCTTGACACAAATTCTATAACGGAATCGTCATAGGCGATATTTGCCTGAACGCTTCCTATCTCTGAATCTGCAGAAAATGTCACGGACACTTCAAACTGCTGATCGGTCATGACGGGGTTTTTAGGCGGATAGAAGAAAGCCTCACCTGTTGCATGGGCAGTGAGAGCCGTCATTGGAACTGCAAGTGCGGCTGTCAAGAGCGATGAGAATATTCTTTTTACAAGCTTTGTTTTTGTGGTCATTGCTATCCCTCCCGATAACATGGATAATTATTTGGTATAAACTTTGGCTATATCAGACCACTGTCCGAAATAGGTCTTGTTCCCTGTGGCTGTATAGCTTCTCACACGGACGAAATATGTCTTTTGGCTTTTAAGATTTGTTACGGTCTTTTTGTCGGTCTTATTTGAGGTCACCTTAACTGTCTTTGCATCGCTGAAAGATATATTTTCAGCGTAGGATATCTCATAGCCTGTAGCAGAGCCTTTCTGTGCATAGTCTATATAAAAGCCTTTTTTCACTGGCATGAGCTTTTGTATGGTCTGCCTTGCAGGGGTGATGACAAAAGACTTCGTTATCACTCCGCCATACGAGCCTTTTCCTGTTACTGTTACCTTAGCTGTGCCTATATTCTTATTGCGGGAATATTTCACTATATAGTCTGTGCCGTTTTTAAGGGTCTTGCCCGAATATGTGACTGTTATGCTTTGGGTGATGTTCTTGCCTGTGAAAGACTTGTTTTTTATGCCTGCGACCTTAGCTTTGGCAATATCATATTTTGCGGTGGTCACGTTCTTTGTATCAGACCATGCGCCGTTATAACGCTTGCCGCTGACTATTGTATACGAACGCACTCTTACATAATATTTCTTCCCTGCCGTCAGGTTTGAAACGGTCTTTTTATCCGTTTTGTTTGAGGATATGATCAAGGTTTTTGCACCTGCGAAGTCAGAGCGTGTACTGTACTGCAATTCATATCCTGTGGCTGAACCTTTCTGAGCAAAGTCGATAAAAAAGCCTTTATATCTTGTTTGCAGAGATTGTATCTCCTGTTTTGCAGGATAAATTGTAAAAGTTTTTGTTATCGTACCCTGATAGTTGCCCATGAAGCTTATTATCATTTTTCCAACGCCTATTTTTGTATTTGAGCTATAGGAAACAGTATAATCATGTTCAGGAAGAAGAAATTTTCCTCCGTCCGTTACCATAACGTCAGGTCTTATAGGCTTGCCTGTGTAGGAGAGCGTATCAACATAATAGACGCTTGTCAATTGGGCGGACTTTGGAAGAATGTCAAATGCTTTGGCTATAGTGCCGCTGTATCCGCCAATGCCTGTTATTATCATTTTGCCCTTGCCTACGGCTATATTATCGGCATAGTCAATGGTATAGTCTTTATTATTTGTCAAAGTGGTATCGCCATAGGAAAGCGTTATACTGCTTTGAGCAAGCTCATAGCCTGTGAATGTCATATATGTTTTAAAGCCTGATATATCGCAGTCTTTTATAAGCTTTCTGTCGGTATAGACCGCCTGCACTGTCATATGGGCTGTGACTTTTGAAAAGTCTTTATCCCAGCCTGTAAAGCGTTTGCCTTTTATGGTCGGTGCTTTGGGCGGATCGGCACTTTTGCCGTATTCTACGGTCTGAGATGACAAAACTGTGCCTTTTATATCGGTGAAATCGACCTTGCAGGTATTGGCTTTCCAGCCTGCATAAAGCGTCTTTGAGCCGTCTGAAAAGCTCACGGACGTTATAGGCTCGCTCTCAAGCTGTGAGTCGGCATACCAGCCTGTAAACTGTGCGCCCTCTTTTGTGGGGGCGGAAAGCTGTGCGGTTTCGCCCTCGCCAAGCTCATCAGGGTTGAGGGGGCTGTTTTCGCCACCGTTCAGGATATAATCTATCTTCGCTTTGTCACTTGGGGTAACTTTTGCGGAAACTGTGGTGTTTTCTGTAAAAACTGTGTTGCTGTTCACAGGTTCGCCTTTACGATACCAGCCGAGAGTGTAGCCCTGCTGAACGTTCACATTCGGGAACACGGCTTTGCCTGCATAGTCTGTGCAGACTTCTATGGTCTGTGCCACAGCGGAGAATGTTATCTTATGGGAAGCCTGCTCGCTATATGAGGTCTGGCGCACAAGAGTGCCGTCCATTGTCCACTTTGCGCTGTCTTTGAACTTTTCACCGTAGGTGTTCATTGCATATGCCCCTTGAGAAAGTGCATTTTTTGCAGAAAGGCTTGAAACCAGGCTGTCGCTGTCATTGCTGTAACAGCCGTATGCGTTCACAACGGAAACGGCAATATCCCTGCCTCCTATAAAGGCATTTGTAATGGCGGAGCTGTTTTCCCTTAGGTTTGAAGAGCACTCTGTTATGATACCGCAGGATTGTCTTCCTATGACGCCACCTGAATAGACTTCTCCTGACACTGTGCCGTCAAAGGTGCAGGCTTTTATGGCTGTTCCTTGATAAAAACCCACTATTCCACCTGCGTAATCGCCTTTCACTATACAGTTTTTCAGGGAAATGTTATTTATCTCTGCACCATTTTTTATGTATGCGAAAAGCCCTGAATACTCCCCTGAGGAGATAACTGCGTTTTTTATAAGATGTCCGTTGCCGTCAAAATAGCCCATGAATGGGTTTTCAGAATCGCCTACGGGTGAGATAGTTTTTCCGTCAAAGTCAAGGTCAGCTTCAAGGGTGACTAGCTTGCCCTCGAAGCTTTCGCCACTGCTGACACGCTTTGCAAAGCTTTCCCACTGGGCTTCTGTGGTTATAACAAGGGCTTCGTCCTGTTCTTCTGCGGCGGAGATAAGGAGCTTTTGGGCGTTTGAGATATCATTTTTAGAAGCGTTCTCGTCTGCAAGCACCGTTCGGGCGTTGTTTGCTTCCCTTTCACAGCCTGCAAGGGTGCCGTACTTCACAAGGGCGCTTTCAAGTGAACTTTTATCGGGCTTTGCAGTATCGTCAGTATAAGCATAGATAAAAAGACTTCCTATGGAGTCGGTCTTATCTGCTCCAACGTCAGACCAATATTTGCCGTTAAGGGAAACATAGCTTTGCCCTGACTGTGCCTTTGATGTTCGGTCGCTTTCTGCAAGGAGATATCCCCTGCCGCTGTCGCCGCTGAATTTTACTGAAATGGAATATTTCTCGCCCTCTTCAAGGAGGATATCCTCGGGAAAGTCAACTGTATAAAAGCCGTTTGCGGACACTGAGCCGCTTATCTGCGTTTCAAGGACGCCTATAGGGTCGCTGTCGGAAACGTTGGTATAGACGCTTAGGGTGTAATCCGCACTGCCCGTTTTGCCCACATACATAAAGCCTGCTTTATCAAGCTTTTCATCGGCTTTAGCTGTGAAAACATTTGCACCGTAAACAGAGCCGTCATTACTGGCGTTCACAACATAGCCTGTCATTTTGCTGTAGTGATATGTATTATCACAGCTTTCCTCAAAGTCATAGCAGCAAAACTGTCCGAACTCTGCTTCGTCATAGGACACCCAATAGAAGCCGTCATTGTCCTGATCTGCGCCCCACGAGCCTTTCACAAGCCATGCACCGTTATTGGCAGGCTTATATCTGAAATTATCCTTACTGTAGTTATCGTCCCAGCCCACCACTGTGACGGAATGATTTATGATAGTGTTTTTTGAGGCATCGGGATCATAGTAGGCAGTATTGTTATGATTCATATAGCCATTTCCTGCAAAATAGCTTGCGGAAACTGCTCCAAGCTCCATTATTTTATGCTTCACCTGCGTGGTGCTTGAAAGCTCCATGACATAATTCAGCCTGTATTCGCTGACGCTTTTCTTATTTTCGGAAACTATCATATTCTCTGTGCCTGATTCTAAAAACGGCTCGTAATCCTCATAGCATAGTCCCTGACCATTTGCAAGAGCGGAGGCCGCAAAGAGCCAGTTTCCCCCTGATGAAAAATCGTCTTTACCTGTGGCTGTGCCTGAATTTGAGGACAGCACCAAGGCAGGCACGGAAAATTCCGCGGAGGGGTTTTCAAGCCCCTTTTTGATAAGATCCTGTTCTGCGCAGGCAAGGGCTGAGAATGCCCAGCAAGCACCTGTTGAAGCCTGATCTTTTACTGTTGTGATCTCTCCTGAGCTTCTTGGGTCATAGGTGGATGGGAGCTTTCGGGCGGCTAGTCTTGCAGGGGACTTTATCTGACAGTCACCGTCTGTGCTTTTGGCCACGCCCTCTATCTCATAGCTATAGCCGTTATGGGTAAAGTTTACGGGAACGACTTTTATGCCGTTATCCTCGCTGGCAAGTGCAAAAGTCTGCGCCGAAAGCTGAAAAGCCAAGAGCAAAGCTGTCAAAAGCCCTGCCGCACCTTTCATTCTTCTCATTTTCCGCCCTCCTGTTTATCTCAGGTTATGGTTATCTTTCTTGTATACTCGTTTGAAATACATCTGCCGTATGCCGCTGTTTCTCTAAGTCTTACTGCGTTCTTTTCAAGGAAAGCAACACGCTTTGCATAGTCGGAGATATCCTCAAGCTTTTTCAGCGAGGTATCATACTCAAGAGTTCTGTTCTCAGCCTGCGCAAGTATGCGTGTGCCTGTGCGGTTAAAGGCAAGTATCCTGCCGTATGGCACTTGTCTGATATCGTCCTTTCTGATGCCGAGAACAAGGTGCAGGACCATTCTTCTTACTCTTGCCATGGTGATATTCTTTGACTTTATACGCTGTTCAAAGATATCCATAGTTTCAGGGCAGGAGCTTACGACAGACATAAATCTGTTGGCAAGGTGTTCGTCGCAGTCAGGTAGGGCTAGAAAATCTTCTCTTGAAGCTGTGCAGAGCTTGAAAAGCATTTCTCTGCCTGCCTGCCGGGTAAAGGACGGCTTACAGCCCTCAAAATCATATGGAACAAATTTCTGCCACTCACCGCCCTCTTTTATAAGCTCTCTTATATGAGAAGCCGAAGCAAAATCACCAGACTCTGCCTGAGAATCATGTGCAACAGCTTCACGCTTTACGGCATAAGGCACTAGCCATGGGGCTATACGCTTTGCCGCCTTTATATACTCCACTGCAAGAACGTTATTTGGTGTGGAGAATATCTCTTCGGCGGTTCTGCCATAAAGACCTATGGAGGCTTCATACATAGCCTGCGGGTAGGACTTTCCCTGAGATAAAAGTTCTCTTACCTGCTGTGAATTTTCAAGCATTGCGGATATTTCAGCTGCCTGTTCAAGGGCGTTCCTATCACCGCTTTCACAGCCGAAAGACAAGGTCGTTACCACGTCCTCCCCAAGACCTGCAAGAAGCCTTACTGCACTTCTTGCAAAGACCTCACTGTTTGAACATGAGAACGGGCATGGCAGTTCTATAACAAGGTCTGCACCGTTTCTTATCGCCGCCTGTGCTCTGTCATATTTTGAGAAAACAGCCGCTGAGCCACGCTGCACGCAATCGCCGCTCATTACTGCGACGATACCCTCTGCGCCAGCCTGTCTTGTGGCTTGTATCTGATATTTGTGTCCGTTATGGAACGGATTATATTCCGCAACTATTCCCGCAATTTTCATTTTTTACTCCTCTTTCTACCCTATGCATATTTTATTCCGTCTTTCAAAAGCTTACTGCGAATTATGATACTAATATGTTAAGCCCTAGTAAAAAAATTGTGCAATATGTATATTTATGAAAAAAGCTCTTGAAATTTATCATTAATATTGATATACTATAAGTATATGATATTATGGGCTTAAAGTCAAGCCCGTTATCTGACATATTATAATCGGGAGGAGATTTTTTCCAATGAAAATCTTAGTTGTAAACGCAGGTTCATCATCACTTAAATATCAGCTTCTGGATATGAAGGACGAGTCTGTTATCGCAAAGGGCAACTGCGACCGTATCGGTATCGACGGCCATGTGAGCGCAAAGACAGGCGACGGCAGACACATCGAGGAGGATTGCAATTTCCCTACTCACACTGAGGCTTTTGAAAAGCTCGTTGAGGTACTCACATCAGGCGAAACAAAGGTCATCGACTCTATGTCTGAGATATCAGCCGTTGGTCACAGAATAGTTCAGGGTGCTGAGATATTCAAGGAGACCTGCCTTGTAACAGACGAAGTTATCGACCAGATCGACTCACTGGCTGAGCTTGCACCTGTACATAACCACCCACACGCTCTTGCACTGAGAGCCTGCAAGGCAGTTATCCCAGCAGGCACACCACAGGTAGTCGTATTCGACACTGCTTTCCACTCAACAATGCCAAGAAAGGCTTATCTCTATGGTCTGCCATACGAGTGCTACACTGATCTTCATGTAAGAAAATACGGCTTCCACGGAACATCACACAGATTTGTTTCAGGCGAGCTTGCAAGAGTAATGGGCAAGCCTATCGAGGAGCTTAAGATAGTTTCATGTCACCTTGGCAACGGCTCATCTATCACAGCTATCAACGGCGGCAAGTCTGTTGACACATCAATGGGCTTTACTCCTCTTGACGGTCTTGTAATGGGCACACGCTGCGGCTCTGTTGACCCTTCAGCTGTTGACTATGTTGAGAAGAAAATGGGCTTTACACCTGACCAGATGACAGAATACATGAACAAGAAGTCAGGCTTCCTTGGTCTTTCTGGTATCGGCTCTGACAACAGAGATATTCAGGCTGCTGCAAGCGAGGGCAACGAGAGAGCGCTTATCGTAAGCGAGATATTTGCTTATCAGATCAAGAAGTTCATAGGCTCATACGCTGCTGCAATGAACGGTCTTGACGCTGTTATCTTCACAGGCGGTATCGGTGAGAACGCTCCGGAAGTAAGAAAGGGCGTATGCGAGAATATGGAATATCTCGGCATCAAGCTCGACAACTCCGTAAACGACGGCTTAAAGGGCAAGCTCACAAAGATTTCTGCTCCCGACAGCAAGGTTGAGGTATGGGTAATTCCTACAAACGAGGAGCTTCTTATTGCTCGTGATACACTTGAAATCACAGGTCTTGACAAGAATGCGTAAGCGATAGATATAGGCGATTTCCCCGCTCCCGATGTTTCGGGGGCGGGGTTTTTGTGTGGATATCTGTTTATAAAGGCTTGTAATTTACTTGTAAATGTTGTATAATTATATCAGATATAATAAATGTTTGTCGAAAAAATTGAAATTTCTACATCTGATTATAATAGGGGGAGTTCAAACATGAATGATATACTTCGGATTTATGAATATCTGTTAAAAAATCACCCGGAGAGCGCCAGTCAGATATTGTATGGCGTTACCCTTATACAGCAGTATCTTGGAAAAAGTGTTGATGACCTGAAAGATGACATGAAAAAGGCTGTAGATGATGAAACATATAATGACAACATATACGAGTATTACAAAACTGTGATAGACACCAATAACGATTATAAAAAATTACTTAGCGATATGGCAACTATCAGTTCCAAACAAAAAATAAAATCTGATAGTTTACCTATTCCCATAAAAGAGAATACCGATAAAAAAGTCAAAGAATGGCTGTCGATAGACAGCAATCTTACGTTTAAAAAAGTCAATGGCTTGAAGATAGGCAATAAAGAGTACGAGGTCAAAAACCTGACAGAAGCGTACATAAAGGTTTTTGAATATTTTTATGAAGCTTATAAAAATAGATTTATGCAAATGATGGCTGAACCTTTCATTTCTCGTTTTACACCAGCAAGACTGACTCGCTATTCTGTCTCAGCTAAATCTCAAATTATCGGAGATTCCGGTATTTACGCATGGACAAACTTGAATAGCAAAGATAAACAAGGTACGATTATTGATGTTTTGAAATTTTACAATTACAGTTTAGCTTTTGTTAAAGTATCTATTGATGTTGATTTTATAGCTGCAGAAAGAGTTGTTAGTAAAAAGCAGATTAAAACAACTAGCAAAAATGAAAAAATAGGAAAGCACGTTAAGAACAAAATGAAGATGTTATCTGAGAGTGGCTACACCTTTACGAATGATATGATTCACGCTTTAACCAGCAAAGAGCTTACCAAAAGCGTTGTAGGCAATAACTTTGCTTTGCTTGTTACCGATGAAGAATATAATAGCGGCAAGGTTGATAAATCAAAATACTGGAACGATATTATGAAATTCAACGGAAAAATGTATCATGTTACAAGTCAGTGGTTTGAATATCAGCGTGACGGCTTTGACAAGTGGTACAAAAGTCTGAAGTGACAGAAAGTTAAATGAAAAATTGCGAAACTCCGCCTCCGTGATTTCGGGGGCGGGGTTTTTTATGCAAAAATGGGGATGGGTATTGCAAAAAGTGCGGAAAAGGAGTAAAACAGCAAAATAAAAAATGCGAAAAGGGAGGAAAATGCCGAAATAAAAAATGCGAAAACAGTTTTTGCATAATATACGGCTGATTTTATTGACGGTTTGCGGTATGCAGGTAAAACGCTGTTTTTGATATAAATAAAGCGGTCTGCTTTGGAAATTGCGGAATTTTTGGTTGACTGCCGGGCTGAAATCGGTTATAATATAATTAGCGATAACTAACTTTAGAACAGGAGCGGAAAAACCATGCAGAAAGTAAGCAATATGACAAAGGAAGAGCTGGCGCATTACGGAACGCTTATCGGCGAAGCCTTCGCCGCAGAGGGCGACGGTATTGCCACAACTGCGCCCCGTGAGGATATTATAAAGGCGTTTGAGATAATGACGGAGTATTTCTATAATTCGGGGGTTTTGTACACTACGTCCGACAATCACGAGGGGTTTCTTGCGTATTGGCGCAAAAGCACTAAAATAAAGCTGAAGCCTGCGTTACATATGGTCGGGAGAATGCTCAGGGAGATGTCATTTCGCAGTGTGAGAATTGTGGCAGGTTCAAGCGAGGAGCTTTACGCCAAAGTCTACAAAAAGGAAAAGGATTATGTAGCGGTGTCGATGGTGGTAGTTCTGCGTGAATATCAGGGAAAAGGATATGGAAAACAGGCGGTGCTTTCGCTTCTTGACAGATTGCATACAGAGTATCAGAGCGGCACGGTATATCTTAGCGTGTATGAGAATAATCCCCATGCAATCAAGCTTTATCAACAGATTGGTTTCCGGTTTAACGGGA
>OHRM01000823.1_pt1 | contig 15343 bp, 9 predicted proteins | sample 1578361 | NCBI WGS metagenome assembly OHRM01 (sample SAMEA3879590, study PRJEB24766) | human gut metagenome | biome: human-associated habitat; feature: feces | place: USA | collected 1985/1987 | reverse complement strand
GTTGAGCCATGTTCAGTGTAGTCAGTTCGAAGAAGTCATATACACAGTTTTCCAATTGCATACAGTGCTTGCGAGTCTTTTCCGAAGTATTGATTAACGCCCAGATTTCATCCAATGTCATAGCAGACGGAACTTCGATGGCAACATGCTTGCCGTGTTCCATGGCATAAACGCCCATTTCGGCATGATGCTTCCAGTCTGAAGCAATATATACCACATCAATATCATCACGTTCGCAAAGTTGCTTCCATGCATCTTCAGAACCTGAATATTCAGCAGCTTTAGGAAGGCCGGCTTTCTCTAAAATACCTTGTGCTCTTTCTACACATTTGGGGCGAAGGTCACACAAAGCTACAATTTTTGTACCGGGGATATGAGTCCAGCGTGCAACTGCACCGGGACCACGCATACCCAAACCAATAAAACCAACACGGACTGTATCCAGCTTCGGGGCAGTCAGTTGAATTACATCTTGCTGTCCGGCAGGACGTTCGGGAACAGCGACTTCAATAGGAGCATACTCCTTTGCAACAGCTTCTTTCTGAGGAGAAGCACATCCGGCCAAACAGAACAATGCCAAGCCGGTTATCACAGTCAATAGATTCTTAATCTTCATGTCTTTTCAAAATAAATATTTAAATATAATAGTTAGTATTCATCTCTCATAAGCGAACACCTCATTCGGCAATCGTCACATTCGTCACCCGCTCCAGCCAGAAACGGTTCCGGTTAGAATGGAACGGCTTATAGTCCGTGTTCTTCTTTATAACATTATTGCGGAATATTAATCCATCCACTGATTTGGCATACAGGATAGGAGCATCAAAAGTATCGAACTCATTGTCTTCTATCACAATGCCCCCTTCCGGTCCTCCATGAAAATACTTCTGCTGATTCTTTAAGTCGGGTATCTCCGGATAAATCGAAATCACTGCATTCGTAAACTGGAATAAATTGGTAAGTGCATTTACAAAACGATTCTTACGAATAATCACATTACGGCATGCTCCGGTTTCAAACCAGCCGTTACAATCTCCACACAACAAGATAGCAGCTCCTGAAGTATGGTCAAATAAGTTATTCTCAACAACCGTTTTACGCGGAGTACTGAACAGACTACCTCTCGCTCTATTATTACGAATCGTATTTCCGGCAAACAAAACTTCCGGTGTCCAGGTAAGATTCTCGATGCCAAATCCGCTTTGCCCATTGACAGCCGGATCTATCGCCTCATCAAAAGTAATGATGAATTCGCGTGCCCCGTCTATTTGTTCTTTATCATGCGGACGGATGCTTGCAATCTTATTCTGATTGCCGATCAACTCCATGGTAGAGGATTGAACGAACTGCACCTCATCTCCGGCGCGTCCCCATTCAAATCCCCATGACTGATCATGCATATAACGTCCGACCAATGTGTGGTCATCTATCCTTTTCACCACTTTCAGATATGTTCCATGCACATTAATGGCATCATCCATCATGCCTTCATAGAGTCCATTGCAAGAAGTTATCTTTCCTTTACAACCTGAAAAATGAGTCGCATCTGCCTGTGTGGTAAAATAACGCGGATCATCCTCACCCTTCAAGCAAACACAGAACTTCTCTAACGTAATATTTTCACTGAATTGTGCCAACAATCCCATTCCTTCCGCATAATGTACTTTTATGTTTTCCAATGTCGTATTTAAATCATGTGACAGGAAAATTCCGGGAGTAGGGCGTCCCCAGCCACGCATGGCAACAACAGTTCCGGGAACAAGACGTGCATCTTTCCAATGGGGAGCACGAATGCGCCGCGGTGCTATCTCACTTGCTCCTTTCGTCGGACAACCGATATCACTGGTATTGTATACCAAATGTTTGGTATCCCCATCAAAAGCAATTCCCCAGGAATGTTTTAAAGTCCATCCTTCTCCATAAGCTTCAAAAATCGAATCTTTGGCTATACGATATTTCACCCATGAAGCCGGTTCGAATACGATTCCCTCTTGCGGAGTATTCTCCAATATCTTTACTTGTGCAATATGAGGATTCTCAAAATCAATACTGAAATTCTTCAAGCTACAATTCTCCGACCGAAGAAGCGACACCGGCAACATTCTCCCATGAAAGACGAACTGTGCCCCCTGCCCGTCAAGAGTAAGGTTTTTCATGTCTTCCAGTGCAATACCTACTTTCTTAGGATTGTCTTGGTCATGGTTCGAGATATAATATTCGCGTACGGCAGCTCCTTTTTCATGGAAGTCATAGCGGCCTTCAGAAAAACGAAGAATAACCGCTTCACCATCCTTGCATTCTGCCTTTATTTTCGACAAAGCTTTTTGCAAAACAGGAGAAGCATTTTTATGAGTATCAGGCTTTAAGCCAAACGTGGAAATATCATATACTTTTTGAGCATACATATTTATCGAAGTGAGTGCAAATATTGCACCTAACGCTAAAATCGAAAGTAATTTCATACTTATTAGACTTAATAAATTAATCAATGCACTGTATTGAAATACAAAGAAAGGAAGTTTCCCCAATATACCTAGTATTTGCTTACGCTTTTTTAACAAATTAGTGATAAAAAGCGGGATGTGAAGACAAATGCCATACACACCCCGTGCATAATCCTAACACCTAAAATTCATCTCAACTAATATCCCGGATTCTGATCATCCCGCAATAAGGGATTTAAATCCATAGCTCCTTGAGGAATAGGCATTAACATCAAACGATCACTCCATGTCATATTCACAACCTCATAACCATTAGGAGCATAAACAGTACCATTCATTACTTTGTTGCAATATGCAGACCCATAACGACGTATATCATCATAACGTTGTCCTTCAGCAGCCAATTCTATACGACGTTCGTTACGCACAAAGTCCAAAGCAGCTTCCTTAGATGGCATTACAGTAGGTACATCAGGCATACCACAACGATCACGTAAATCATTCAATGCTTTCTGAACTTCAGCATCCCAACCTTTAGTTTGAATCCTCGCTTCAGCATAAGTCAACAAGACCTCAGCATAACGGATAACCGGATAATCCTCCATACTAGCCCAATCCGAATAAGCTGTCAAAGAAAGTAATTTTCTATAACTATATCCTGTCCATGATTCATTACCATCCGAACCAGCCCATGACGGATTCCAGCGATAATAGAAAGTTCCAAAATCTGTTTCATGCCATCCTTTAAAAGGAAATAACATAGAAGCATAAAGACGGCTGTCACGATTACGGAATTCATCCATATAGGCATATTCTTTCAAATTCAAAGTAGGAACAGTTTTAATATAAGTAGTTTGATCCATTCCTTCAACAACAGCTGTTATTTTAGCAAAATTCTCTTTACGAGTTGCTACCGGAATCTCAGGACGTATCGTTTTTCCGTCAATATCCCAATACGCATCAATCAATCCCTGCATCGGTTCGTATGAAGAATAACCGGAAATCAATTGACTAGGACGAATATAAGTATAGCGAGTCCAATCATAGTTATTATCATCTGCCATATACCCCCGTGTCACCAAATACTCAGGATTATCAGGATTGGCATTCTCCTTATGCCACAAACATTCATAACTGAACATACCTTTCACAAACTTATCCTTATCGATATTCTTTGCTTCAAAATCAATATATTGTTCCATCTCATCAGCCTCTTTCTGCTGAGCTGCATTCAAAGATGTCACACGGAACAAACTATGATGTCCTTCCTGAATTATCTTTCCGGCAGACGCTTCTGCTTCTGCGAAATTGCCAAAATACAACGCAGCACGAGCGCGCAAGGCTAATGCTCCAGCCCGAGTGATTCGTCCTTTTTCATAACCTTCTCCACCAGGATAACTATCTGGTAATATCTCAGCTATTTCAGCCAACTCACTTAAAATAAATGCTTGAACTGTTTCCACCGGATCACGTTTCACATTAGGTGCATCATACTCCATCACAGTAGTAACTAAAGGAACTTTACCAAACTTAGTAGTCAAATCCAAATAATCTGATGCACGAAAATAGCGTGCTTCAGCTTTCATTCTTTCCCTTAAAGCTGCGTCCATCTCACATCCATCAACTTTTTCAAGGAAATTATTTACAATGCGAATAGTCCTAAAGCTATAACCACGATCACTCTCAGAACTTACTCCATTTTGTTGAATCAATTCATAGGGACCTTCCCACGGTTTATGACTATGTGCATTATCTGTACACATTTCATCCCAAATATCCATGCCACCCATTTGTGCATAACAAGCATTCAGACCATACCATGCATCTTTTTCCGTCTTCCAGAAATTTTCAGCTGCAATCTCTGAAGGCGGTACTACTTCCATATCACATGAAGCAAAAGCAACTGTAAATAAACCTAGGATAGCTAAATTCTTTATATTTTTCATAATTCAATTCGTTATTTAAGATTATCAATTAAAATGAAACATTCACACCAAACGCCACAGATTTACTACCTAAATAGCTCAAGCCACGTCCTGAAGGTGACTCAGGATCAAAATCTTTCATTTTATCGTCAGCACGTAATGTAAATAAGTTTTCCCCTGTTACAAAAAGCTTCAAACTACTCAATCCCCAACTCTTCACTACATTTATAGGAACCATATATCCTAAAGAGATGCTCTTAATACGGAGATAATCCGAATCAAACAACTGATAATCAGAGAAATACTGATTATAATCATCTAAACTATGTCCTCCATAAATACGAGGATAGATGGCACGCGGATTAGGATTTTCTTGTGTCCAACGCCCCCGGTGAAATTCACGAGGATTAGCATTCAACATAAAGGCAGATATTTGCTCTGATTCAAAAGCGGTCATTGTACCACTTACACCTTGACCAAATACAGATAATTCAAAATTTTTCCATTGTAGATTCAAATTAACTCCATAAGTAAAATCAGGAACATCCTTACCAATGATTGTACGATCCTCACCAGAAATAGCTGCATGAGATTTATCTTCATTCGCTTCCAAGTCACCATAATACTTCACATCCTCACGTTGAGGAACGTATTTGATATCACCGGCATTAGGAATACGACCAAAAGTATAGAAGCGTCCTGCATCAATTTCTTCTTGTGTATAAAGTCCATCAGTCTTATATCCATAGAATGAACCGATAGGTTCACCTTCTCTTAATATAAAACGAATTTTATCCCCGCCATTACTAATGATATCATCTGAACCGGCTAAGTCCACAACTTTATTTTTATTAGTTGCAATGTTACCTGTTACTGTATATTTCAAATCACCGACATTACCTCTGTATGTAAGAGCCATCTCAAAACCTGTGTTTTTCACTTTTCCGATATTTTGAGACGGTGCGCTCCAAATACCAGTTTCTACTGGCACATTATAGCCCAACAAAATATCACTGGTATTTTTAATATAATAATCGGCAACAATGCTTAATTTATTATCAAACAAATCAATATCCACACCAAAATCTGTCAAAGCAACCGTTTCCCAGCCCAAGCCTAAATTGGCTGGCTTAGACTCTAGAATACCTTTTACAGCCTCATCATTGAAGTTGTAATCAGAACCTAAATTATAATTTTGGAAATAATCATAATTCCCTACATTATTAATATTACCCAATGTACCCCACGATGTTCTAATCTTCAAATTATTAATCCAAGAGATATTTTTCATAAACTCTTCTTGGCTAATACGCCAACCGGCAGAGAATGAAGGAAAATATCCCCAACGGTTATCTTTATAAAAACGTGAAGAGGCATCTGCACGAATATTAGCTTCTAATAAATAACGATCCATTAATGAATAATTGATACGACCAAAGTACGAAAGAATTTTGTATTCAGTCATTCCACCACCATTGGAAAGATCTTTTCCAGCATTAGAACCACCGTTCAAATCCTCCAAAGCATCAGATGGAAAGTTTTTACGTCCTGCGCTCAATGCTTCATATTTATAGTGCTCATAAGAAGTACCGGCTAATGCAGTAATGTTATGTATAGAATTAGACCAATCATATTTGATAGTTCCAGTATACAACATACGTGTTACACTACTCCAATTCATACTCATAGAGTTTGTATAAGTACCAGTACCACCAATAGGTGTACCAGTCTCGAAAGTCTTCACTTCATCTTGCAAAGCCGTGTAAGACTTACCTTTATACTCTTGTCCGCGGAATACCCCTTGACCACTAATAACCAATCCTTTAACCGGTTTTATATCAAAACCTAAATCATACATTGTTTCTTCAGTTTTGGATTTACTCCAATTTTTATTACTTAAAGCACGAAGAGGATTGCCTGTGATAAAAGATTGGGTAGCCTGTTTACCACCGGCAATACTTCCCCATTCTCCATTTGACTGTTGAGCCACCATAATAGATGGAACCAATAAAAAGTTTCCCATCCAAGGTTGTCCATGTTCTGTATCAGACACATTACGTATGTGTTTAATACTACCTTTAACAGTAAACCATTTAGTAATATCCGATGCTATATTAGTATCCAATGTATAACGAGTTTTGTCCTGCCCTGACATAAAATTAGGCTTATCATCATACATATACCCTAAATTCATAAAATAGCGTACTTTATCACTTCCTCCACTGAAACTTACAGAATGTTGAGTAGTCAATACATGTTTATCCAACACCAAATCAGCCCAATTTGTGTTAGGGTAATAGTCAAGATCTGTTCCATTTCTAAATTTATCAATTTCTTCTTGTGAATATGCCTGATATTTACCATTTGCCGCATTACGGTTATACATACCTTCATTCAACATAGAAGCATACTCCCATGAATCTACAGTTTTAGGTAAATAAGTAGGAGTTTTCATACCCACCAAACCACTATATGAAACATTCATTTTTCCCTTTTCACCATTTTTGGTAGTTACCAAAACAACACCATAAGCTGCACGAGAACCATAAATAGCAGAAGACGAAGCATCCTTCAAAAAGGAGATACTTTCTATAGAGTTCGGATTAAGACTTTGAAAAAACGCAGCATCTGCAATAGCACCATCAATCACATAAAGAGGTTCTGACGTTCCTAAATTACCACGTCCACGAAAGTTGATAGATGGAGTAGACCCCGGACGAGAAATTACAGTCACTCCAGGTACTGTACCTTGAACAGCTGAAAGCACATTAGTTTGAACCCGGTCTTTAATTTCACTTGAGCTAACAGAAGCAACAGAACCTGTTAAATTCACCTTCTTTTGAGTACCATAGCCGATAACTACGACTTCATCCAATGTTTTCGTATCTTCTTTTAAAGTTACATTATAAAAAGAAGTACCCGAGTGAACTTTTACTACTTGGGGTAAATAACCTATATAGCTAATTTGCAATTCATCACTAGAAATCGTCAGTGTGTAATTACCTTCAAAATCTGTAACTGTTCCATTTGTAGCAACCCCTTTTTCAACAACAGAAGCACCAATAATAGGTTCACCATTCACATCTTTTACACAACCAGTTATAGTCCTGCTCTTCTGCTGTTGATGTTCTATTACATTTACAGCTTTTACTGTTGAAATAAGAATTTGGTTATTTACTATTTTATAAGTATAACCAGAATCTTTAAACATCTGATTTAATACTTGTTCAATAGAAGCATTCTTGGCATTCACAGAAATCTTTTTGTCCAATTTGATTTGGTTATCATTATAAAAAAACGTATAATCACTAAGTTTTTCTATTTCCTCCATCACAGAGTGCATGGAAACATTCGACTTACTTAGCGAGATAAAAGTGGCCTGAGTAAAAGCATTTGCCGGTATTGAACAAGTAGCACAAGCCATTAAAGCACAAAAAAGGTGTCGTTTTACTTTTTGCGGATAAAACAACCGCAGATTACTTTTTTTCATAAATTTGAATTGTTTATTAGATTAAAAAATTAACAGTAATTCCATTTTTGTGGAAATATAAACCTTCTCAAATAATTCTATAGAAAAATATTTATCATAGTCTTGTATTTCTCATAAGCTTCAATTTTTAAAGTTCAAACAGTCTTAGTGCTTTAGTTCTATTAGATAATGATTATTGCCAACCATTTTATAAGTCAATGGAGCACTATGTGATATGTAATTTAATATTAGAGCTAACGGTTCGCTATGTACAGTAAAAGTGAAACGATAATATTCTGCTAATTGAGGATCACACTCTATCCTTTGCCCATACCACTTTTCTAATCTATTCAATATCATCTGCAAAGTTTCATTCTTAAAACTCATTCTCTTCCCCTTTCGCCAACCGGAATAAGCATCTGCATCAATATTTGTAAGATTCACTCCCTTTTCTTCACTATAAGTCAACTTTTCATTTGGAGCTAAAGTATATATTTTGCCTTCCAACTTTTTATTATCTGAAATCGCTACTTTCACTTTCCCTGTCAACAAAACAGCCTCTACCTCTTTATCGTTATCGTAACTAAATATTTCAAAAGAGGTTCCCATGACCGTTACATCCATCTTTTTAGTTTTCACAATAAACGGATGAGATTTATCTGGACTCACATTAAAAAATGCTTGTCCAGACAATTTAACCTCTCTATTAGATCCTGAAAATTTTTGAGGATAGGTAAGCTTACTACCTGCACCCAACATCACCTTTGTACCATCCGCTAATTTCACTGAGTCCATTGATTGATATCCAGTATTCACAACATAAATCACTTCCTGACGGCCGCTCTCCACAAATAATAACGCCGAAAGCAACATACATATAGCTACTGATACAGCTATTCCATATCGATAGAAAGAGTAAGTGAAATAATTAGTCTTTCTTTTAACATTCTTCAATACACTATGCAAAATACGTTCTTCTCTTACCGAATCAACAATGGCAGGTGCCTCTTCCCATTGTTTGCGAAGAGCATCATTAATAAATTCATAATTATTCAACTCCCCTCTTTCTTTAGGTTCCAAAGAACGTTCAAACAGCTTCCTTATTATATCATCCCTATTTTTGTCCATTTTACATTTTGTTTTTGCACAGATAATTTTATACGCATTTAATATAAATACGCATAACTAATAAAGTACCCCCAGCCAAAAGCACTTTTTTTTTGAGAAAATCAGAAATGAAATAATTTAAAAGATAAAAATAAGATAAAACATTATATTCTTCTTCAAGAACTTCAGAGCTTCATTAATATGTCTCTCTACAGTTTTTTCACTGATATTCAAGCGAATAGATATTTCCTTATAAGTTAAATGAGCATTTCGGCTCAGATTGAATACTTCCTGTTGGCGCGGAGGAAGCTCTTTGACCATTTTTTCTATAAATTCCTGTAAATCTGCCGCAGTCAGCTCTTCTTCAAGATTATAATAAGGCATAATACTACTTAATACAGTCAGTTTATACGCATTTTCATTAAAGCTCCTACGAAATTGATTAAAAACTAAATTACGGGTAATAACAAAAAGGAATCCTTTAAAGTTATCATCCTCACGCAACAAGGAGCGACTCTCCCAAACCTTAACAAATACCTCTTGCACAACCTCTTCAATCTCCAAAATAGAAGATAAGTATAAGCGAGAAAAATTATAAACCTTTGACCAATACCTTCTATACAAAGTAGTAAAGGCTTTTTCGTCTCCTTCTTTCAATAATATGATTAGCTCTTTTTCAGTCATTTGTTATTAATTATACGCAAATATATTACTTAATAGTTAAGAAAAGAATCTAATATGCTATTATTTTTTTAACATCTACTATTCTTTCATTCTCCATCTCCCATTAGAAACCATTCAAATGCAGCTTTAACAGACCAATTATAAATTATATACCACCTCAGAGACTTGAGCTTATCATACATAGCTTTCATCACCTCTTTTTTTCTATTCTAATGAAGAAAATTATATAACTAGAGCTTCTTTAAAAAAGTCCCAACTATGTCTCTTCGTAACAATCACGGACCACATTCTCCCTGGCTTGTTTGACGCTATAGCCCTGCTTGAACATGCAAGAACTCATATCCCCGAAAGTGACATGCTGCTCGCAGCAAACATTAGCTATAGAACAATGGTAGTCTACTAACAGTCCCAAGTGGTCCTAAATCTGTGCTTTTTTAAAGACATAATGTTTCGTTTTTATATATTGCAAAGATAGAAGAACTAAAGAAGGACAACAATATAGAATCGCAGAGATGCTTACCCGAATCACGACATCTACCAATAATTGTATTGTTTCTTCCTTCCTCCTTTCATCTACCGTTGAAATGTCCTGCCTGTGGGAGCTCCGGTAGTGAATGGACATGTCGTATCGTCTTTTCAGCCTCCTTTCATCTGTAAAACTTCTTCTGGCGGGACAAATGCTGAAGGCTGGTTTAAAAGTAGCTTGGAAAGCATGACTGAAAGGGGAATGAGGGGATGTTCTGTCATTGTTAACCGATTGATTGATAATGTGTTTTGGTTAAGCTGTAAGGATGAACGAAAAAAAGGAATGACCGGCTTAGTGAGGGTGATTCCATCTTCCCTTACATAAAAAACATGCCGAGCTTTTTAAAAAAGATGGTGATGTTTTTAAGAAACATCACCATCTTTTTGGAAAACATCAAGGTCTTTTTGCAGCATGGGAGTGTGCCAAAACTAAACCGACCTATCCCATCGTCAGCTGTAGGGGCGAGGTCCGCTCGCCCGAAAACAGTTTGCTTTGTGTCTTCGGGCAGGCGAACCCTGCCCCTAGGAACGAAACGACAGCATTATCCACATTTTGACACATCCCCCTGTTTGTAAAGTGTGTACGTACGCATCAGACTACACATACGGTGGCATCAGGCCACACGTATATACGCATCAGGTCACACGTATATACGTATCGAGCTACACGTACGTACGCATGAGCCTGCACGTATATATGTCATAGTGTCAGGCTCCGTCATATCCTGTACCCGGGTCTGATTAATTTGTCTTCTCTCTTGACAAACGCTTTTTCATGTTGTATATTTGTAGTTCGTCAAATCTAAAAAAAGTGCCTCATGAATGTATTCGCCACCCTCAAAACAGTCTTCTTCGGAAGCAAATTCCTGTCAGCTCCTGTTCCTTCCGACGGAACGCCGCGCCGTGACTTCGTATCCGCCCTCAACGGACTGATGCCGCTTTGTCGGACCATCCCCGGTGTGCATCTGGCAGTGGATATCCGCGAGGGCCGGGTGGCGTTGGTGGTGGACTGGACTCCGCGCACCGATGGGAATGCGCTGGCGGGCACTTACCATTACATTGTGTCCGATGAAGACGGAGTGAAGGAAGTGAGCAAGTCACAGGTTCTTCCGGCTGAAAACGGCAAGGGCAATTTATCGGAAAACAGGAACGAAGCTCCCGGATGCCCGACAGTCTTAATTGAAAAAACGGAGAAAGAAGCCGCACAATCGGGAGGTGCTCGAAAGGTTATAAATCCTATACACTCGAAAGATGTTAAAAAGGAAGTCGGGGTGGTATCTTCGGAAGGCAATCGAAAGGAAGCCGCGCCGGTATTCTCGAAAAACATTGAAAAAGAAGCCGGATTAGAATCCTCGAAAGAGGAAGTCAAGAAAGCGAAATCATCCTCCCTGATGCAGGAAGTGACCGCTTTCCTCACCTCCCGCTACCGTTTCCGCTTCAACGTACTGACCGAGGAAACCGAAGTAGCAGACGTGGCAAACAACATTCCCGACACCCACCTGCGCTACACCAAGGTGGACGAACGGTGGATGAACACGCTCAGCATGGAGGCCATCGAAACAGGCATAGACTGCTGGGACAGAGACATCCAACGCTTTGTGCGCTCGCGCCGCATCAGCGAATACCATCCCTTTACCGCCTACTTTGAGCGGCTTCCCGAATGGGACGGCACTGACCGGGTGTCGGCACTCGCCCGCAGGGTGTCCGATGATCCGGTATGGGTAAACGGTTTCCACCGCTGGATGCTGGGACTCTCCGCCCAATGGATGCAGTTCCGGCCGGATACCAACCGCGCCAACAGCGTGGCACCCCTACTGGTGAGCAGTCGTCAGGGATTGGGGAAAAGTACGTTCTGCCGCCTGTTGATGCCCGATGCGCTGAAAGCCTACTATACAGAGAGTTACGACCTCTGCTCCCCGGCATCCGCCGAAGCCAGGTTAGCCGCCTACGGCCTGATCAACCTGGATGAATTCGACAAGTTGGGTGCATCCAAAATGCCCCTTCTAAAGAACTTGATGCAGGCTTTCGCACTGAATATCCGCAAGGCCTACAAACGCAGTGCTTCGGCACTTCCCCGCATCGCCTCGTTCATCGGCACCAGCAACCGAGAAGATTTGTTGGTGGACCGTACCGGCTCGCGCCGTTTCCTCTGTGTCAGTCTGGAGCACGCCATAGACTGCACCACCTCCGTAGAGCATGAGCAACTGTACGCCCAACTCAAGGCGGAGCTTCTGTCCGGCGAACGAAGCTGGTTTAACAAGGAAGAGGAACAAACCATACAGCGTCATAACGCCCTGTTCTACAAGCATGTACCCGAAGAGGAGGTGTTCCGCCTCTGCTTCCGCTTTGCCACGGAAGAGGACCACCCTCAGGAGGTGCTGACCCTTTCCGCCACCCAGTTGTTCGAGCGGATGAAGTCCGCCCATCCCTCGGCCATGAGGGGTATGACGGCATACAGCCTGAGCCGCATTCTACCCCAGTTGGGCGAGCGGGTGCATACCGCCAAGGGAAATGTGTATCGGGTGGTGGAATGCTAGGCATACGCCTTTCTTCTTATTCAGATGGCCCCATTTCCACATATCTTTTCAAAGCGAATTAAACTTTTATCTCATAGACTGTTATATAATAAACAAATAAATATTATCTTTGTCAGTCAATAACAAGCGTTTACCAGATTATAAACAAAATAAATGAAAAGGAATAAAATAAACTGGAGAGTTCCTAAAGGAATGGAAATCACAGATTTAGATAGAAAGGTTCTTTATTATCAGGATAGAGGACATTTGGTTCCCACAAGAGAACTGATCAAAACGCCTGAGCAAATAGAAGGCATACGCCGAAGCGGAATCATTAATACCGGAGTTCTAGATTTAGTAGAAAAAGAAATTCATGCCGGTATGAGCACTCTCGAAATTGATAAGTTGGTGTATGATTACACCATATCACACGGTGGTATTCCCGCTACATTAGGTTATGAAGGTTTTCCCAAAAGCTGTTGTACCTCTATTAATGAAGTGGTATGTCATGGCATTCCTAATGAATTTGATATTTTGGAAGAAGGGGATATTATAAATGTGGACTGCACCACTATTTTGGATGGTTATTATGCCGATGCCTCACGTATGTTTATTATTGGAAAGACTACTCCTAAAAAAGAAAAATTAGTGCAAGTGGCCAGAGAGTGCTTGGAAATCGGCATGGAAGCAGCCAAACCTTTTGGATTTATAGGCGATATAGGTCATGCGATAGAGAAACATGCCAAAAAAAATGGCTTTTCTGTTGTGCGTGACCTCTGCGGACATGGTGTAGGAGTGGAATTCCACGAAGAGCCTGACGTAGAGCACTTTGGGAAAAAGGGGACAGGCATGTTATTAGTACCGGGCATGGTCTTTACTATCGAACCTATGATTAATGCCGGGACTTGGGAAGTATTTATAGATGAAGAAGATGGATGGACAGTAGTTACGGAAGACGAACTTCCTTCTGCACAATGGGAACATACATTTCTTATGACGGAAAACGGACTTGAAATCCTTACACATTAATATATATAATAAGGTATAGATTATGGATACAATTATATTAGGTATAGAATCTTCTTGCGACGACACTTCTGCTGCTGTAATCAGAAATGGCGTCTTGTTGTCGAATGTAGTGTCCAGCCAAGCTGTTCATGAAGCATATGGAGGTGTCGTGCCGGAATTGGCATCAAGAGCACATCAGCAAAATATTGTACCTGTAGTACATGAAGCCTTGAAAAGGGCAGGAGTTACTAAAGAAGAATTGAGTGCAGTAGCTTTTACGCGCGGGCCCGGATTAATGGGATCTTTATTGGTAGGTGTCTCTTTTGCCAAAGGGTTTGCTCGCTCTTTAAATATTCCCATGATTGACGTTAATCATCTGCAAGCTCATGTGTTAGCTCATTTCATTAAAGAAACAGAAGAAGATACAAATCAACCTAAGTTTCCATTTTTATGTCTTCTGGTATCGGGTGGCAATTCACAAATTATTTTGGTAAAAGCCTATAATGACATGGAAGTTTTGGGTCAAACCATTGACGATGCTGCCGGAGAAGCCATTGACAAATGTTCTAAGGTAATGGGATTAGGCTATCCCGGGGGGCCCATCATTGATAAACTGGCCCGCCAAGGAAATCCGAAGGCATTTACATTCAGTAAGCCTCATATTCCTGATTACAATTACAGTTTCAGTGGACTGAAGACCTCTTTTCTCTACTCTTTACGTGACTGGCTGAAAGAAGATCCTAACTTTATTGAGCATCATAAAAATGATTTGGCTGCTTCACTGGAAGCAACTATTGTAGATATTCTGATGGATAAACTGAGAAAAGTAGCCAAAGCGCTCAAGATAAACGAAATAGCTGTAGCCGGAGGAGTATCAGCCAACAACGGTTTGCGCAATTCATTCCATGAACATGCCGCCAAATATGGATGGAACATATATATTCCGAAATTCAGTTACACAACCGACAATGCAGCAATGATTGCCATTACCGGTTATTATAAGTATTTGGACAAAGATTTTTGCACCATTGACAAACCCGCATATTCACGGGTAACAATTTAGTATTTATTTTAAAAGAAATCGAAATGTCAGTAGAAGGTAAATTTTTAAGCAAAGAGATCAGCGAGTTGTTTTGGAAAGAGAACCTGACACTTGCTACCGCCGAGAGCTGCACGGCAGGAAATGTGGCAGCCGCAATTACAGCCGTAGCCGGAACATCACACTTCTTCAAAGGTGGAATTATTGCCTATTCCAACGAAGTAAAAGAGAATTTATTAGGTGTGAGCCATGAAACATTGGAGACTTACGGAGCAGTAAGCGAAGAAACCGTTATCGAAATGGTAAAAGGCGCGATGAAATCGATGAATTCCGACTGCGCAATTGCCACTTCAGGTATTGCCGGCCCAACAGGAGGCACTCCCGACAAGCCGGTTGGCACCATTTGGATTGCCGCCGGATGTAAAGACAAAGTGATTACACTTAAAATAGAAGGAGACGAAGGAAGAAATAAAAATATAGCCAATGCTACTCAAAATGCACTGCGATTACTTCGAAATTTGTTCCAAAACGAAGAAAATGAGCAATAAAAGCAGAATTATTTGCTAAAATCCTTGTTTTATACAAATAAAAGTGCTTATTTTGCACTCCGTTTGAAATAAGTATTG
>OHRM01000818.1_pt1 | contig 15541 bp, 9 predicted proteins | sample 1578361 | NCBI WGS metagenome assembly OHRM01 (sample SAMEA3879590, study PRJEB24766) | human gut metagenome | biome: human-associated habitat; feature: feces | place: USA | collected 1985/1987 | reverse complement strand
GTTATCTTAAACGCGACAACTTTGATATCTTATCATGTGTTGTTCTGTTTGTCAACAACTTTTTTGTTGTCCGCTGTCAGATCATGTCATGTCCTGCGGTCAGCTTGACTATGTTACCATCTGGGTATTATTTTGTCAACCCATTTTTTCCAAAAATTTCACTTTCTTATGTGTACTTTCGCAAAGTGAATTTTACTGTTTCAGTTCATCTTTCCAGAAAAGATATATTTCCACCGTATTTTATTTCAATATCGCATCCATCGCATCTTTCACTGACCTCACACCAGTCAGGCGGATTCCCTTTGGCACAGATCCACTGTCCTTCATGGAATCCAGGCTGACCTGGGGCAGAATGCATTCATCAAATCCAAGTTTTTTTGCTTCTGTCACGCGCTGCTCTGCCATACTGACGGCACGCACTTCTCCGCTTAAGCCCACTTCTCCGAAACAGATCGTCTTCTCATTGATCGGGTTTTCACGGTAACTGGATATAATGGCAAGCACAATGCCAAGATCGATCGCTGGCTCATTCATTTTTACGCCGCCCGCGATATTCACATAAGCGTCACAGTCTCCAAGTTTTAATCCCAGCCTTTTTTCAAGTACTGCCATCAGAAGATTTACCCTGTTAAAATCGGTGCCTGCAGCCGTTCTCCGCGGAATTCCAAAATTACTGTGGCAGACTAACGCCTGTACTTCCACCAGAATCGGTCTGGTTCCTTCCATAGAACACGCAACAACCGAACCGGATGCACCTTCCGGTTTCCCGCTCAGCATGTATTCCGAAGGATTTTCCACTTCCATCAGTCCGTTCTGTCTCATCTCAAACACGCCAATCTCATTCGTTGAGCCGAACCTGTTTTTGACACCGCGCAGTATACGGTATGCCGCATGCCTGTCCCCCTCAAAATAGAGTACCGTATCCACCATGTGTTCTAAAACTCTCGGACCCGCAACCACGCCCTCTTTCGTCACATGACCGACAATAAAGATGGAAATTCCCATCCCCTTTGCAATCTGCATAAATACCCCTGTGGATTCCCGCACCTGTGATACGCTGCCCGGTGCAGAGGAAACTTCTTCGTTATACATGGTCTGTATGGAATCTATGATCACGATCTGCGGTTTTTCCCGGTCAATCACCGTTTTTATCGTGTCTAAGTTCGTTTCACATAAAAGTGTCAGCGAATCGCCAAAGGTTCCGATACGTTCTGCCCTTATTTTGATCTGCTGCAGGGATTCCTCTCCGGATATATATAATACGCGCACACCTTTCTCCGATAAATTCCGGCATACCTGCAAAAGCAGTGTTGATTTACCGATTCCCGGATCACCGCCCACTAACACTAAAGATCCCTGTACGATTCCGCCGCCAAGTACACGGTCAAGCTCTTTCATATCCGTCGACATGCGTTTGTCCTGTGTCATCTCGATCTGTGAGAGCGGAACGTTCTTCGCCTCTGCCGCTTTTGCCGCTACCCTGCCGCCTTTTGCTGCACTTTTTTTATCGATCATCTCCTCAACAAATGTATTCCATTCCTTACATGCAGGACACTGTCCCATCCACTTTGATGATTCGTAACCACATTCCTGACAAAAAAATACTGTTGTTTTTCCCTTCGGCATATTCCTTCTCCATCTCTTTTTATTGTTTATCAGTATACTTACTTTATCTGTAAAAAGCAACTTACTTTCTATGACAAAAACCGGAAAAAGCAATCCGCTTCTTCCGGTTTTTATTATTATTGCAGAATTATTTTTTTACTTTAATTTTCACTGCTGAACTCCTGATTGTAAAGTCTGCAAGTAATTCATTCCTGCCATTTACAACCACTTTGTAATAATATGTTTTTTTCTTCTTTGCTTTTTTATCTGCAAAAGACGTCTTCTTTGTGGTTCCAATCAGAGTATACTTACCGTTCTTCTTTTCTGCACGGTAAATCTGATAAGTTTTGGCACCTGTTACCTTATTGTAAGAAACGGTAACCGTTCCTTTTTTGTTATTTTTTACTTTTGCAGCAACTTTGACACCATATATGATGACTGCCGGCTTACCGGAAGCAACCTGTGTACCATATTCCGAGGTCATATAAGAGGCAATTCTTGTTCCTTTTTCCCCATATGCACTGACCATATAATAATATTTCACACCTTTTTTCAACCGTGCCCTGTCATATGCCGCCGTGCCTGTAATGGATCCGTCTTCGCCATAATATTCCCGATAGTGAACCTCACTGTAATATCCTGTCTCATCATTGGAATCTTTTGCGATCAGGTTACCTGTTGCTGCATAAAGTTTTTCGTCCGTATTACATAACGGCGTATATACAGAACGGACAACTTTATAATATTTCGCACCTTTTACCTTTTTCCAGGTAATCTTTACTGCATTCTTTTTCGTATCATAAACAGCTTTGATGGATTTTACTGCTGTAAGTGATGTAGATTCTTTTGACGATGACCATCCACTGTATTCTTTTTTGGAATTATAAGCCCTTACCGATACATTTACGTATTCTCCGCTCGATAATCCTTTAATGGTGTATTTATTTTTCTTTACCGTTACATATTTTTCTGCAACTGTTTTTTTCTCACCATATTTATCATATACCATGTATCGGATCTGATAGCCTGCAGCGTACTTGTCCGCATCCCATTTAACGCTTACATTTTTGCCTTTATTGGTAAGGACGAGATTTCGCGGCTCCTCGAGCTGCATTTTAACTCTGGTCGACGCGGTAATGTATTTTAATGTTTTTCCGTCTTTATAATATGCACAGATCAGATAGGTGTAACTCTCACCGAATTTTAACTTTTTGTCCGTGTATGTTGTCGTTTTTGCGTTTGTGATCGTTTTCACCAGTTCATACTTTGTATTTTCTACTGTTACGGCACTGTTGCCCGAATTGATCCATCCTGAAATTTCTGTGATATCCTTGTCACTCTCAGAAGTTCTGTAAATCTCATATTTTGTTGCAGAACCTACTTTTGTCCAGGTCAGTTTCACTGTATTTTTTGAGTTCTTAGCCACCTTTAATACAATGTTATTTACACGGCTGGTACTTACAGTAAAATTTTTATATATACTGTAACTTTTCGTTTTTCTGTCCGGATCATAATAATAAGAGCGTACCTTGTAGGAGTATTTTGTGCCTGCCTTTAAATTCTGATCTGTATAGACATAGTCTGTGGTCGTTGCTATTTTCTTATATTTTTTACCTGAAAGACGATAAATCTCATATCCGGTACAGCTTCCTCTGGTAAAAGATAACTTTATACTGTTTTTTCCCGCCTTTGTATATACACGCGGTACGGATACCTTATCCGTATAGCTTACCATATTCGAAGCAGGACTCATTGCCGTATAATAAGTCATGCCAACAGATATATTTTTATATGTTTGATTTTTTTGAGCATCTGTTACTTTTATTTCCTTATTTACGGTAAACACCGGCTTCTTTTGTATGTTATAAAGAGAACTGCCTGCATCATAGGTATGCGCAACAAATGTATATTTTACGCCCGGTTTTAAAGAGATTGCACTGTATGATCCATCGATTCCCTTCACTTTGTAAGAACGTACATAACTGCTTATTTCCTTACTTTCAAGCTCCGTAAGTGCATCTTTTAAATAAAGTTTTTTCTGCTGTCCCTGACCATCCGTATAGTAACCATAAGCGTTCAAAAGCTCATAATTATAATGCGCCGGCTTCTTTCCTTCTTCAAAAACATAAATGACTACATCCGCATCGATTGGCGTCCATGAGAGCTGCCAGTCATCTCCATTGTACGTCTTTTCTATTTTGAGATTTTTTACTGTCGGTATGTTTCCATTAATGCTGGCCGTTGCAGTTATGACATCTGAATAACTTCCATCTGAAAAATATCCCTCTTCCGCAGATTCCAGTCTGACGGAACAATAAAAATATGGCAGTCCTGAATCTATTGTAATATTACAATACGGATCTGATGCATACTCTGAATCCGTTTCATAGGAATCGTTTTCTCCTTTTGCATTTACATAAGCATCGTACAGCGTTCCCCTCTTATTGTAAAACTGTAAAAAGCTCTCTATATTCGTAATATTTAACGGTTTGCTGCTTCGCAGGTAATACACACGATAGCTATCCACTCCGTTTTGTGCATTCCAGGTAACTGACATCTCTTTTCCCTTTTCAGAAACTTTTGTACCGGTTACCGGTGATAACTTCTTTAAAGAGTAATTTTTATAAGTATAGGTGTCCGACCATTTACCATACATGTCCACCACATATTTCGTCTGTTTCGATTCTATAATATATTGGCTATTATCATTCCAGTTCCAATATACCTCCTGTTTGTTACTTGTCACTTCATGATAATATACAGCACGGACTTTTACGCTGACCTGCTGTCCTGAATTCAATATGACATATGGCAGTCTTGCTGCATCTGATGTTATCATCTCATGTACGGTTCCGTCTGATGCATCCAAAAATAATCCCGGCATATTATAGACCTTGGTATTTCCATCGCAGACCACTTCATATCCAACCTTCATCATGTCTCCGGCTTTATTTTTCATTGTGGCCGTATCATTATTAACCGGATTCCAGCTTATTTTTACATTAGTTTTTTCAAAAGAAATCTCTTCATAAGCATTTGCATATACAACATATTTATATTTTTTCGATGCTGAATCATATACCGATTCATACGTTAATTGCTTATAAAAATGTCCATTATAATTATAATAAAGAACCTGTGTATCATTTTTTACTGCATACTCATCTATCCGCTTTTTGGCATTTTCCGATGAATCACTTACAGTAATTTCTGTAATTTCATCACCTTCTGTCACATAATGATACCCTGTCGCATCACATGACCGCAATACTCTATACGTCTTACCATTGACTCTATACATTCCATATGCATCTTGATATTTATCTGTTTTGCCTTTCAGTATGGCTTCTGCCTTATTATACAGGTTTACAAATCCATCAATATCCGTACCGCTGCACTGACCATAATAGTTATTTTCATACTTGTATAATCCTACGGTCTTATCCCAGAAATTGCTCCTTTTTGTAATCTTAAAACCTGCAATTTCGTCTGTCGTACCTGCTGCAATCACTCCGTTCTGGAACCGATTCACATAAACATATCTCAACTGCCGGCCAGACGCTGTTGTTATAATACTTCCGTCATCTTTTCCTCTTACATTGATTACCTTTGACGGTTTATCAATTGCAGCGAGTTCTTCCTCTTCAGTCTCTTCTTCGGTCTCTTCTTCTATTTCTTCTTCCGATTCTTCTTCCGTCTCTGTTTCCATCACTTCGGTATCATCAACAGCCTCCGTATCATTCACGTTTTCTGTCTCTTCTACAGTTTTCTCAGTTTCTGATGCCTCTGATGTTTCTGGAATTTCCGATGCCTCGCTGTTCTCTGTCTGCCCGCTGTCATTTTCTGCAGACTCACTGTCCGTTTCGCTTTCTGTCTCTGTCTGTTCTGTTGCTAAAGCTGCTTCCATCGCATCTTCTTCCTGTATCACAGCCTCTGTTACTGTCTGTACATCTGTCTGCGGCAATCCAGCAGCACCTACTGATGTCCAATCTCCGACCGTCAGCGTAAGCGCCATCGCAAATGCCGCCATACGTTTCCAACCCGTGAGTCTCTTTCTTTTCATAACTTTTCTCCTTCTGATTTATTGCACATTGTCACGCGCATTTTTTATGTTAATGTAACAGTTTATCCCCGTCAATCGTACTTTCGTACTTGAAAGCGCAAAAAAAGCTTACATGCCCTTTTGACATGTAAGCTTCCTTTGATCTCACTTTTCCGTTCTTAACACTTTGTAACTTTTACATCTACCGGATGGTCGCCAAGTTCTACACTTAAGCTTAATTTGCCGCCAAGATTTGTCTTCATCTTTCCTGCATCTGCGCCATCGATCGTGATGTCGTACTCTGACTCATCCTCAAGTTCTACTGTGATCTGTGCATCTTCCGGTCCCTCTACCTGAAATGTCAGGCCTGTATCTGTTGCATTCAGATTCATGACAGCCGTTCCCGGAACAGATTCATATACGAACATGCCATTGCGCTCTAACTTGGTGATCTCGGAAAATGTCTTCACCTTGTAGATATCTCCCTGATGTTCGAAATTATCAAGTTTCGCCTTTGCACCTAATGTGTAATCCCCAAAACTGATCGTTCCATCTGCTTCTGAACGAATTAATTCGCTGATCGTTGCCATTTTTTCCTCCTGTGATAAAGTAGTTTTCTCTTTATCGTAAAATTTTGTGCCCTTATTATATAATATCCCCGTCACGATTTCCAGTGCTTTCCCGGATATTTCAGTAAAATTTTATTTTGTTTCGAACACGACTTTTTCTTTGTGGATCGTCACGACCACTTCCATATCTTTTTTCACTTTGCCGGACAGGATTTCTTCTGCCAGTTCATCCTCGATATCGTTCTGGATCTGACGGCGCAGCGGTCTTGCACCATATTTCGGATCATACGCTTTATCGACAATATGCTTTTTGACGCTGTCACGCACGGTAAGGTGGATTCCCATCTGTTTTTCACAGCGGTCTGTAAGTTCTTTTAACATCAGTGCAACGATCTGTTTCATATCGTCTTTGTTTAACGCTCTAAATACGATCGTCTCATCAATACGGTTTAAAAATTCCGGTTTAAAAATACGGCGTACTTCTTCCATCACGCTGTTTTTCATGCGGTCATAATTCTGTTTTTCATCATCCGAAACTGCAAATCCAAGTTTTTTCGGCTCAATGATCGCCTGTGCTCCGGCATTTGACGTCATAATAATGATCGTATTTTTGAAATCCACTTTGCGTCCCTGGGAATCCGTGATATGACCGTCGTCTAACACCTGCAGTAAAATATTAAATACATCCGGATGCGCCTTTTCGATCTCATCAAACAGGATCACCGAATACGGATTTCTGCGCACCTTTTCGCTGAGCTGTCCGCCCTCCTCATGGCCTACATATCCTGGCGGTGAACCAATCATCTTTGATACGCTGTGTTTCTCCATATATTCCGACATATCAACACGGATCATAGACTGTTCGCTGCCAAACACTGCCTCCGCAAGTGCCTTTGAGATCTCTGTTTTTCCGACACCGGTCGGGCCTAAGAACAGGAAAGAACCGATCGGGCGCCTCGGATCTTTTAATCCGACACGTCCTCTTCGCACAGCTTTTGCCACTGCACTCACCGCATCCTCCTGACCGATGACACGTTTGTGTAAGGTAGCCTCTAATTTTCTTAAGCGGGCAGCCTCCCCCTCGGCAATCTTTCTTACCGGGATCTTCGTCCATCCGGATACCACATCCGCAATATCGTCTTCTGTCACTTTTAACTTTTTACTGCGGCTGTCTTTCTTTGTCTTTGCCTGTATTTTGGCAAGCTCTTCTTCACACGCTTCTTTTTCGTTCTTCTTCTGCTTTGCACCTTCCACATCACCATCGTGCAGAAATTCTAACATTTCCTCTTCTAACAGGTTGATGCGATGTCTTAATTCAACGACTTCCTCCGGTTTTCCACCCGCGCGCAGACGTACCTTTGCTGCAGCCTCATCCATCAGATCGATTGCTTTATCCGGCAGGAAACGGTCATTGATATAGCGCGCAGACAGGCGTACTGCTGCCGATACCGCATCATCCGTAATCTTTACCTGATGATGCTTTTCATACTGTTCCCGCAGTCCCTCTAAAATCTGCACTGCCTCCTCTTCCGACGGCTCTTCTACCGTAACCGGCTGGAATCTGCGCTCTAGCGCAGCATCTTTTTCAATATATTTGCGGTATTCATCGATTGTCGTTGCACCGATCAGCTGCAGTTCCCCACGCGCAAGTGCAGGTTTTAATATATTGGAAGCATCGATTGCTCCTTCCGCTCCACCCGCTCCGATGATTGTATGCAGTTCATCGATGAAGAGCAGGATATTGCCGGCTGCCCGTACTTCCTGAAGTACCTTTTTAATGCGCTCCTCAAACTCACCGCGATATTTTGAGCCTGCCACGATTCCGGACATATCCAAAGATACCACCCGCTTTCCCGCAACGGTATCCGGAACCATTCCGGTTGTAATACGCTCCGCAATTCCCTCAACGATCGCAGTCTTTCCAACGCCCGGTTCACCGATCAGACATGGGTTATTCTTTGTCCTTCTGCTTAAGATCTGGATCACACGGCCGATCTCTTCCTGTCTGCCGACTAACGGATCTAATACTCCCTCTGCCGCCAATGCAGTCAGATCTCTGGAGTATTGATTTAATACCGGTGTATCCGATGCTGTTTTTTTCACCGGCTTACCATTCATGAAATCTTCTTTGTACAGGCTCGCATCTTCTCCCATTGCGATCAGGATATCCACATACATTTTCTGGATATTGACCGCTAAGGTATTTAAAAGGCGGGATGCCACACACTCTGTCTCTTTCATCATCGCGATCAGGATATGCTCCGTCCCGATCTCCTCTGCATGAAAACGCGCTGCCTCCCTTGCTGCCCCTTCTAACACCTGCAGTGCCCTCGGCGAATATTCCTTAGCCTCTGCCGTCAGCACCTGTGCATCCGGTGCAATGAGTTCCTCGATCAGCTGCATGACTTTGTCAAGTTCTACTCCATTATCATTTAATACCTGCGCAGCGACGCCCGTTCCTTCTTTTAAAAGTCCGATCAGGATATGCTCCGTTCCGATATAATGATGATGCAGTGATTTCGACATCTTTGAAGCCTGATCGATTGCTTTTTTTGCTTTTGATGTATATCGTATCTGCATAGTTTCTCCATTCTTTTTCTATTTATAAATCATTTAAATCGATGATCTCTAAATCATCTTCTTCCTCTTCTTCTCTCGGAATGTGTTTTTTCTCCGGAGTATGTTTCCGCTCCGGCTTTTCTTTTCTCTCCGGCCTTTGTTTCTCCTCCGGTTTTTCTTTTCTCTCCGTGCGCTGTTTTTCCTCCGGTTTTTCTTTTCTCTCCGGCCTTTGTTTCTCCTCCGGTTTTTCTTTTCTCTCCGGACGCTGTTTTTCTTCCGTTTTTTTTCTTTCTACCGGCAGGAAATCTTCGTCCTCTTCCCAGTCCTCATCGTCAAGATCGTCAGACATGCCACGTCCAAACAATCCCGCACGCACTTTATGGATCTTTGATACGCCGACTTCGTTCTCTGTATCGTTTTCTTCCACATCATCCGGCTCTTCTTCCACTTTTTCTTTTGGTTTTCTGTGGAAAAATCCTTTTCTCTGTGTTTCTTCCTCCTCCCAGTCAGCGTCTTCCGGATCATCTACTTCCAAATCATCTTCTTCCACGCCAGGATTCTCTTCTATATTATCATCTTCTTCCAGATCAGTATCATCTTCTGCTTCCTGATCCTTTCCCTGTTTTTCGGACTTCCAGTCCCAGTCATCCTCTTCCTCATCCCAGTCGTCACTCTTACGTCCTCTCAATAGAAGATTGATAATAATAACGACAAGTACTGCGATCACAAAAGCCATAATTCCCATCATATTTCTGGAAAAAGACTTTTCTTTTGCATATTGTTCAGAGAGATCATTGTATTCCTGCTGGAGATATTCCATATTAGAAACATCTTCCGCTTCTTCTGTTTCAAACTCTGCGTTCTGGTCTGCTGCCTGTCCATCTGTTCCATCCGCCGGCTGGTCTGTTGTCTGACTGTCTGTTCCGTCTGCCGGCTGGTCTGTTGTCTGACCGTCTGTTCCATCCGCCGGCTGATCCACTGTTCCGTCTGCTGTCTGTCCATCTTCTCTGGTCAGTGTGATCGTATACTGGGCGAGTGCTCCGTTCTGCGCCTTCACGACTACTTTTATCGTATTTGTACCGACCTGCAGATTGTCATTTCCTGTGATCGACTGCACCGTCGCAAATTCATTAACCGGTATTGCCGTCACTGTAACGCTTGTGACATCATTCGGTACGGTAGCTGTATATTGTACTGTCTTTCCTGTAAAGTCCGGGGATAATGTTCCCGCAGAAAGTGATAACACTTCCAGCGAATTATCTGCGGAAAGTGTTGTCTGTGCAGCAGCCACCTGGATTCCGGCAGCCTTTATGTCTGCCGCAGGTTCTGTCACAAGACATCCCATGCAGAAAAGTGCAGCTATGAATCTTACTTTTCTCTTCATTCGTTTCACACTCCCTTTATTGCCATCATCACTATGGAATTATATGAGATATTCGAAAATGCGTCAACCTCAAACTCCCTCATTGTCAAATTCCGGAATAAAACTCTCCTCCGCCGTCTCCCCCTCCTGGATAAAACCGTTTTCAATCCCTATATCGATTGCAAAATCAATAACCTCATCATATTCCCGATCCGTGATCTTACGGTTTAATTCCGGATATTTTTTCACGTTAGAGAGCGGTGTAAACTGGTGCATGATACTGATATATATTTGATTCTCATAGGTTTCATGCAGATATTTCAAAACTGCTTTGGAATCTTTCGTGCACCCCGGCAGGATCAGATGGCGCACGATCGTACCACGCTTCATCAGGGAATCCTCCCCGTTTTCAAAAACTGCCGCACCCGTCTGACGCACCATCTCCGCTATCACCGCCTTAGCCACAGCAGGGTAATCCGGCGCATGGGAATATTTTGCACTCAAAGCGGTATCAAAATACTTAAAATCCGGAAGATAGATATCCACAATTCCTTCTAAAGAACGGATCGTATCCACATTTTCATAGCTGCTGGTGTTATAAACGATGGGTATCTTTAAATTCTGATTTCTTGCAAGCTCTACCGCTTTTATGATCTGTGGTACAAACTGCCCCGGTGTCACAAGGTTGATATTATTTGCACCCTTTTCCTGGAGTTCCAGAAAAATTTCGCCAAGCCGCTCCGTACTTATCACCTTACCAGCCGTGCCATTTGCAATATTTTCATTCTGGCAGAACACACAGTGCAGTGCACAGCCGGAAAAAAAGACCGCACCGGAACCCATCTCCCCGGAAATGCAGGGTTCTTCCCAGAAGTGCAGTGCCGCACGCGCCACCTTAATCTCTGTGGTCTGTCCGCAGATGCCGCGCTCACCGGATTTTCGGTCCACAGCGCACATTCTAGGACACAATGTACATATTTTCATGGTATACCATCACTCTTTCTATTTAATTTAATGATTGCGCAACCGTGCCTTTTTTTGTATGATAGACATTGCAAAAAGAAGATCAAACACAAAGGAGTTTTCTTATGAGTCCAAAAAACTGTATGGTAGCACAGTCAGGCGGCCCTACTGTTGCGATCAATGCCAGCCTTGCCGGTGTGATCGACGGTGTAATGCGTTCTGACATGTATGACACGGTTTATGGTTCCTTAAACGGAATCACAGGTATTTTAAACAACGATCTGACGAATCTTTCTGAATTAATGCAGCAGAATTCGGAATATCTCGACCGCTTAAAGGTCACTCCGGCAATGTATCTTGGCTCCTGCCGTTACAAACTGCCAAATTATTTAGATGATGATTCTTCCTATGTATTCATTTTCAAACAGTTTGAAACTTACCATATTGATGCTTTCTTTTATATCGGCGGCAACGATTCTATGGACACCGTCTTAAAGCTCTCCGAATATGGCAAAAAAATCGGCAGTCCGGTGCGTATTGTCGGTATTCCAAAGACCATCGACAATGATCTCTGTGAGACAGACCATACACCAGGATTCGGTTCTGCCGCAAAATATATCGCATCTTCTCTTTTAGAAATCGCACATGACACATTTATCTATGCAGTCAAAAGTGTGACGATCGTGGAAATCATGGGACGTGATGCCGGATGGCTGACCGCTGCTTCTGCACTGGCAAGAAACGGTTATAATACAGCACCACATCTGATCTATCTCCCGGAGGTTCCATTTGACAAAGAGGACTTTTTACTGGATGTAAAGCGTATGCTTTTCGAGCGCAATAACGTGATCGTTGCCGTATCCGAAGGTATCCGCGATGCTTCCGGCAACTATATCAGTGCTTCCGAAAGTTCTGTTGACACCTTTGGTCACAGCCAGTTAAGCGGAGCCGGAAAAACACTTGAATTTTTAGTCAAAGAAAAACTAGGCGTTAAAGTCCGTTCCGTGGAAGTCAACGTATTACAGCGCTGCGCTGCACACCTTGCTTCAAAGACTGATCTTGATGAGGCTTTTACTCTCGGTCAGAAAGCGGTTGCTCTCTCCGAGGAAGGTGTTACCGCTTCCATGGTAACAATGCGCCGTATCTCTGATGCTCCGTACGAAATCGCCTATGAGCATGCCGAGATCCGCCACATTGCAAACGAGGCAAAATCAATTCCGAGAGAATGGATCAACGATGCAGGCAATGATGTCACACAGCCACTGATCGATTACCTTTCACCTCTCATACTCGGTGAAGTTCCAGTAAAATACGAAAGCGGTATCCCTGTCTATATGGATGTCAGTCATTTAGCAAAACATCAATAAATTTACCGATCTCAACCCACGCTCTTTTAGATTCCGGCAGCATTTTTGCTGCCATCTGAAAGATGTGGAACATTCCTTCATAAATACTGATTCTTACTTTTACTCCCTGTTCTCTGGCTTTTGCAGCCACATCCACAGAATCCGAGAGCAGCATCTCATAGGAACCAACCTGTATCAGCATCGGCGGAAATCCCCTGAAATCCCCATATAAAGGCGAAATATAAGCATTATACGGGTCGTTATCCCCAATATAATCTTTATTATAAATAAGGCTGTCCCTTGTTTTTCCAAATAACGGGTCGCGCTCAAAGTTTGTCTCGTAAGATTCCCCGCTCGCCGCAAGGTCTGTCCACGGTGACATGGCTACGATCCCACACGGAAGCTGCTTTCCGTGATCTTTCAGATAATGGCATAATGCCATCGCAAGACCGCCTCCTGCGGAATCTCCTGCGATGATGATCTGCTCGGAAAACCCCCCCTGTTCCAACAGATAACAGTATGCGGCATAGGCATCTTCTAAAGCCGCCGGATACGGATGTTCCGGTGCCACACGGTAATCGGGTGTCAGAACACTCATTCCATGGCTGACTTCACAGTAAAGTCCGGCAAACATACGGTATGCATTCCGCATCGCTCCGACATATCCGCCCCCGTGAAGCTGTAAGATTACTTTTTCCGTATTCGGATTTTCTTTTGCCTGTAAATACTCCATGGAGAAATTATCCATCTCGATCACATCTAATGAAAAACAGTCCGGACATTTCCACGGCGGCTCCGAATCCCCGATTTTTTTCCTCAGTTCTCCATTTTTTATCTTTTTCCCAATCAGGTGATCATTTGTCACATGGGCGATCAAGTCCCTCATGACTCTTCCCCTGATGCTCGCTTCGCTCTCTCTCATCCGATTGCTCCTGTTTTTTTTATTCTAAATATAACTCAGCGGACATGAAATCTTCGTTTCAGTTCCACCCTTGCCCTGCGGTCTCCGATGATCAGTGTTCCAAGAAACAGAAACAGGGAAAACGCAAATGCGATCAGTGCAAAAAGCTGTGCCGTCACGATACCGGTAAAAATCAGTATTACCGGAACAATGCTGCATAAGATCATAAAAATCTGCCACATCATATAGCTCTGCCAGTTTCTGCGGTTTACGATCATACAGATGATAATACCAACATCGACTAAAATGATCGCCGACGGCAATGCATAATTGACAGACCATCCGCGGTAGCCGACCAGAAAATCGATTGCGATCACGATCAGTATCGCCATCAGCGTGAGTACCGTGATTTTGGCGCGGTAACCTGTCTTTCCAAGAATTGCAAAACGGATCAGCATATATCCGTAAAAGAATCCAAGCCCCGTGATCGCACTCCATGCAATCTGTGACTCGGTGACCACATTGATATAAATGAGCAGCACCTCAACCAAAAGTGCACAAAACAGATAGATTTTACTGATCATTGTCATTTTCCGGGTGTGCACTCTCACATCCGGGTACATATTCTCCACTTCACCTGTGTATTCTAACACGGATCCGCAGAGTGGACAGCGCTCTGTTTCATCTGATATCTCCACATTACAATTTCTGCATTTACTCATAATTTACTCCATTACTCTTTATTTCTACCGCAATCCCGTCCGAGGCTATTTTCCGGAAAAATCCACGCTGCACAGACGCATCGACAAGATCATAACTGAAACTGAATACAAGTGTATCCCCGTAAGAGCAGATCGTTCCTTTCAGATGCTGCCCCTTTGACATGGCAAGAAATGCATGAAACATTTCCACATAAGGGCGGTACTCTTCTGTCACGGAAATATTGCCGATATTTGTGATCGTCGCAGTATTGGCAAGTGCAGAAGTTGTATATACATACTTCATTGCAAGGTTTTTCAGGAAAAGCGGCACAACTCTTGCAATCAGCAGTTTTTCATTGGAAACGTTATAGGAAAACAGCTTTTCAAGATTTTCCCGGTTGATCTGGCTTCGCAGGCTTTCCTTCACGATTGCAGCCACCTCTGCAAACGTATAGGTCTCTTTGGTCGGATGAAATTCTGCGGACACCATGACAAAAAAGTTTTTCGTGGTAATAGAATTAAAATACGGCCGCAGATTAACCGGCACCGCAACACGGATCGGACACTTTGACGGCATGCCGTGCAGACATTCTGTATAAACGCTCCAGATGTACACACTTACCAGATATTCGTTGATACTGATTCCCATCGCATGACAGACCCTTTTCAACTCCGGTATTTTCATATAACCGTGCATCACGCCGAACTCGCCCGGTCTTAACTTTTCTCCACGGATCAGATATGCCTTTTTTGTCTGGTATCCTTTTGCGGAACTTTTTTTGTAATTTTTTAAGAAACTGTCTTCCCGGTTCAAAGACGTATCAACACTTAATGAATCTCCCAGTTTTTCCTGCAGGTCTTTATGTGCCAGACGCAGATACTGGTAAGTCAGCTCTTTTAAGAAATTAATTCCTCCCATTCCATCCGTCAAAACATGGAATACTTCCAGATTGATCCTGCATTTATAATAGGTCACACGGAACATATAACTGCGGTTTTTATTCTGCTGGATATATCTGCATGGAAAATTGTTCTCCATGCGAACCTTTGGCGCCGCTTTTCCGTTTTCCTCAAAATAATACCAGAACACCCCCTGCCGCAGTCTTAAGTTAAACCCGTCAAACTTCGGAAGCACCATATCAAGTGCCCTCTGCAGTAATTCCGGATTGATCTCCTCTTTCAGTGTAACACTGATCCTGTACACATTGCTCATGCTCTCCCCGGCAATGACCGGAAAAAGGTGTGCTGTATTATCAAGTCTGTCCCAACGGATATCACGGTTTGTCGGAACTCCTTTACTCTGTTTTTTCATATATTCCTCGTTTCTGCATATTTTACAGGCAGGCTGAGTTTCTGTTTTTTCTTCTCTCCCCCCCACTCATAAAATACACAATCTATTGTATGCAATTATAAAATAACCTGACATAAAATACAAGTTTGGGCATATCAAAATTACCTGATATAATGCTATAAATTTTCTTAAAATTCCCTT
>OHRM01000815.1_pt1 | contig 15633 bp, 13 predicted proteins | sample 1578361 | NCBI WGS metagenome assembly OHRM01 (sample SAMEA3879590, study PRJEB24766) | human gut metagenome | biome: human-associated habitat; feature: feces | place: USA | collected 1985/1987 | reverse complement strand
TGACAGAGATGTAAATGCGGCGGTAAATATCAGAAATGAGGGAATGCGGCTGATAATTGCATCATGACCTTAAAAAACATAACACAACCGTGGGACACACGGGGATAGCTCGCATATGCTTAGCACGGTAGTGCTATCGAACGAGAACCAAACTTGCCGAGGATGGGAAGCCCCAACCTCTACAGGTGGGGGAGGATGTCACTGATTTTTTCTTTTTTTCGTGATACGCTACTATTAACAGAGAGGAGGTGAACAAAACAATGACGCAGGGAGAACGAGTTAAAGAAGTAAGAAAATCTTTAGGTCTTACTCTTGAAAAATTCGGTGCAAGACTTGGAGTAACAAAGCAAACTGTTAGTCGTATCGAAAATGGAGTAAATAATGTTACAGAACAAATGACAAAGGCTATTTGTCGAGAATTTAATGTAGATTATGCTTGGCTAACCACTGGTGAAGGGGAAATGTTCGTGGATTCTGATGAAGATTTTCTTGCCAGAATTGATGCAATAATGCTTGGGGAAGATGATGCTCGAAAGAATCTTTTCAAAGCTTTATTAGATGCTAGTGATGAAGATATTGCAGCTTTTCAGCGAATCATTAATATTGCTGCTACCAGTGAAAAGGAACATAAGCAATGACAGTTATCGAAAAACGTATTAAGGAAGTTCGACAAACTTTGCAACTAACACAGACCGCATTCGGAAACGCAATAGGCGTTTCGAGGGATACTATCGCAAATATAGAAAATAGTAGAATTGATATTAAAGACATTTTTATTAAAGCGATTTGTTTAAAATTTAATGTAGACTATACTTGGTTGACTACTGGTATCGGTGAAATGTTTACACACACCATAAGTAAACCAATGACACAGGGAGAAAGAATTAAGGAAGTAAGGAACTCTTTAGATTTGTCTCAAGATGCCTTTGCTGAACGAATAGGTATGAAAGGAAGTTCTATTTCTCTTTTAGAGAGTGGAAGACGTAATATTACAGAGCAGGTTATAAAATCCATTTGTCGAGAATTCAATGTAGACTATGGATGGTTGACTACCGGATCTGGAGAAATGTTTGTAGATTCTGATGAGGATTTTCTTGCAAGAGTTGATGCTATTCTGGTTGACGAAAACGAAGATAGACGAAATATGATTAAGACATTGCTCTATGCTTCCGATGAAGATATTGAAGCCGTTAGCCGCCTGGTGAAGTATTTTTACGATTTGCGAAATGATAAAAAAGAGGAATAAAAAAAGCTGACAGCATTTAGCTGTCAGCCTCATGGTTGTAAAGATGGGAAGCAAGCCTGTATATCCGTTTTAGATTTCTCTTGCTTTTCATTTTCTCTACCAGTTCAATGATAAGCTTTTTGTAATCAACTTCTTTCATATGTATGCCCCCCTTATCATCCCTTTTGTGATGTCAACATTATACCATACATTTCCACAATCATGGAATTATCGAGGTCGATTTCCACAATCATGGAAATATTGTACGGACTAAACAAATACATATCTTTTTGTGATATGCTATTATTTATGTTCTGACTCGTAAAGGTCTGATATGCGGCAATCCAAAGCGATTGCAATCGTTTCTAACTGAAACAGATTTGGGGACGTTTTCTCGTTTTCGATGTTGTTGAGCGTACTCTTACCGATTCCGGTTTTCTTCGCCAACTGCATCAATGTACAATTTTTCTTTGTACGCATTTCCCATAGTAAAACTTTCATTTTACACCTCCTTTCCGGAGGGAATTGTAAAATTTAGTTTTCTACTGCAAAAAGCAAAATAATACATTAATTAAATTTTTTATTTTATTGGGGTAAATTTTATGAAAAAATCTATTAAGAATCTAATTTGTTATCTTTTAGTCCTTGTAACTATCTTATGCAGCACACCGCTACACACCAATGCGGCTTCTAAGCGTTTCTTTAATCGCACTATTTTTATTCAGAAGGGCAAATCATTAAAAATTCCAACAAACGGGGTAAAACGAAGTAAAGTGAAATGGTCTTTAAGAAGATCTGGCATAGCAAGCGTAAACAAAAGCGGTAAAGTGAAAGCAAATAGACTTGGGGATGTTAGTATTATCGGGAAGTATAAGGGAAAGACCTGTAAAGGCAGTCTTTATATTATGAATACCCCGGCCGACATTTTAAATGATGATTGCACAACTACTAATTACAGGGTTGATCTAGAGTTTCATAATGCATCTTCTAAACCACTTTATACTCCTGCAAATATAAAAGTTACTTTAGATGGATTTGGAACAGTAAATTATAAAGCAAGTGTACAAAAAGTCCCTGCTGGATGCGAGAAAAGAATTTATTTTTTTCCAGTAAATCCTACTCCATTGCGTAATTTCTTAGAGAATAATCATTCGGATTATTCATACGATGATTTTACATTGAAGAAAATCTCATTTTCATTTAAGATAGGTCGAAAAAGCTATTCTTTCCGTTCTGTCTGTAAAGATGTCTGGAATCCTGATTCCCAGTCTTATGAAATGGAGTTTCGTAGGTATGTAAACGGCAAACGTGTTAGCTTCGGAACGTACAGTGAAGAAAAAGACTTATCCGGTGTTAGTTCCGCAGAATATAAGAAAATTAAGAATGGAATGTCTTATAAAAGGGTTGTCAATATTATTGGCTGCTCTGGTGAAAAATTTATTGATATGAAATCTCATGGACAACACATTACCGGATATTATTGGAGTTCAGAAGATGGTGACAAGACCTGCTCTGTGAACTTTCAAAATGGGAAAGTGTATTATAAGAAAATGAGTTAATTTTATCTCTTGTTTCTTTTTATGCGTATTGACTTTATGCGTATTATATGTTATTATAATATTGCAAGGAGGTAAAGGCTTATGCCAAAGAAACCAAGAGAAATGGAGAAAATCATCCTTGCTGATGGCTGGGTGTTCCTGTCGCAGGCTGGTTCCCATCGGCACTACATACATCCATCAAAACCTGGTAAGGTTACAATCCCTTTTCATTGTAAGGACTTACCGAAGGGAACCGAAAACTCCATTTTAAAACAGGCGGGGCTTAAATAGCCCCACCTGTTCACCAATCATAAGGAGGTATTATTATGTTATCTGCTTATCCAGCTTGTTTTATCAAGGAGGATACCGCATACTCCGTTATCTTTCCTGATCTAAATACCGCTACCTGCGGCGATAACCTGGAAGATGCTCTTTCTATGGCGGTTGATTGCCTGGCCGGATATTTATATTCTGCTAATCTGGAAGGAGTAAGTGTTCCTCCAGCATCCAGTCTTCAAGATATTGATATACAAAAAGTTATGGATGAACTGGAAGTGACTTCGGATGAAGCTTTTGTAAATATCGTTACTGTAGATGTTGAAGAATACGCAAAAGCACACTTTACAAAGTCCGTCCGTAAGAATCTTACTATTCCTTCCTGGCTTAATGATGCTGCTATGAAGCAGAATATTAATTTTTCGCAGGTTCTCCAGGAAGCACTTATGCAAAAAATGGGATTTAACTAATAAACTGAAAAACCGCCCGGCTGGCACCGGACGGAATTCCATTAGACTATTTGCTCATTCCGAAATGAAAAGAACGATATAATCCAAAGTCGCATTTAGATTATATCACACTTCTTTTCTTTTTGAAACTATGAGGGGTGTATTTTTATACCCATTTAGGGAGAAAAAGAAATGAAAAGAAAACTAAATAATGATAAAACTATCTTAAGGGTCGCAATTTATGTCCGTGTGTCCACTGAACAGCAGGCAGAAGACGGGGATTCTATCCGCGATCAGCTCAATTCATGTGAAACCTATATTAAGGCACATGAAAATATGATCCTGGCTGGTGAATACATTGACGGAGGTATCTCCGGCCAGAAAACAAAACGAGAGGACTTCCAGAAACTCCTTTCGGATGTTCGTGCTAATCTCATTGATCTAATTATCTTTACCAGGCTTGACCGCTGGTTCCGAAGTCTCCGGCACTATCTAAACACACAGGAAGTCCTTGATAAGCACAATGTTTCCTGGACTGCAATCCGGCAGCCTTTCTTTGATACCAGTACCGCACAAGGGCGAACGTTCGTCAATACTTCTATGGCTTTTGCAGAACTGGAAGCACAAAACGCTTCTGAGCGAATCAAGGGTGTATTTAAAGACAAAGTATCTCATAGTGAGGCTATTTCTGGCAGAACTCCTATTGGTTATTCTATCGTTGATAAGCATCTGGTTCCGAATGAAGATGCTCCCATTGTTGTTTCAATCTTTAAACACTATCAGGCACATGGGAGTATGGGCGAAACTTTGCGATATATGCAGGATGCTTTTGGTATTGTTCGCAGCCGTAGCAGCTTAAAGCGTATGCTACAGAATAAAAAATACATCGGAATTTTTCGTGATAATGAAAATTATTGTGAGCCAATCATCACGAAGGAACTTTTTTATGATGTGCAACGTCTTCTTAAATTAAACATCAAGACCTGCAAAAACAGACATGATTATATCTTTAGCGGCCTGATCCGCTGTGTTGATTGCGGCTATGTAATGAGTGCTGCATCAAATCATAATCATTATGTTCGTAAATCTGGTGAAGAAGTAGATCATTTTTATTCTGTCTACCGCTGTCACGCTAACCGCCTGCATCGCTGTGTAAATAATAAAGTCTTTTTTGAAAGCAGCATAGAAAAAGAACTACTAAAAAGAGTCCGGCCAGAATTAGAGCAGTATATTTGTGATTACAAATTAGAGACTGCTCCAGTCGTCCAGAATAAAGCCAGGATCCATAAACTACAAACTAAATTATCAAAGCTAAAGGAACTTTATTTGAACGAACTAATCACACTTGAAGAGTTCCGAACAGATAAGGCAGATTTTGAGCATCAGATTGAAGAGCTTCAAAAAGAAGAACAAAAACCAGTAAAAGACCTTTCTTCTCTTGAGGAATTTTTAAAATTAGATTTTGAAAATATCTACTCTTCTTTTACCGCTCCTGAAAAGCGGCGTGTCTGGCGGTCTATCATCAAAGAAATTCAAGTAGATCATCATAAAAATATTAACATTGTTTTTCTGTAAATATACGAAAAGCCGGGGATTTCCCGGCTTTTCATAACTTTATTTTTTCATAGCACTAACTTACACTATCCATTAGGATAGTGTTAGTTAGTGCTATGAAATTATTATGGCATCATCTTCACTACAAATGAGTTTTTAAAAGCATTTCTGTTCACTATTATTTTATGATTATTTTCAAATATTTTTATATATCTCATCATAGTGCCTGCGGTCACATTCCTAACGGATGCTATCACTTAGTGCTATAATTTTTTCTCTGTTGCTTCAATATCATCAACATCACAGTATTTTCTCATTCCATACTCCAGAGTATTCGTTTTCTCATCTGCTTCTTTTATATTCTGCTGTAATTCTCGCTTGATTGTCTCTTCAATCTTTGACTGTTCAATAACTATTTGCTGTTTTTTTACGATTTCAGATAAGATTTCCGTTACTTCGCATAATTTTGATATTATTTCGAGCAGGCTCATTCCGAATCACCGTCAAAATATTTTTCACCTGTAATCTCTGCATATTCTTCTTTTGTAATCCAGCCCTTTTCTACTGCATCTCTAACCATCTTTTTTTTACTATATCCTCATCAAATATGCCACTTGTGTACCAATTTTTAACTATCTTATACTTCTTACTCATAGCTTTCTTCTTCCTGATTTTCTGCTTCTGGCAGTTCCACATCTGCCATCATTGCAATATACTCGATTAATATTTTCTGTTTTTCAATTTCTGCCTCCTGATTCTCTTTTTTTCTGATTTCAGCAGGTTCATCTTTTTTCTGATTTTGCAAAAAAATTACATATAGCTTAAAAATGGCTTAAATACAGACTTATTGCACTGTGATTTTATTCAAACAGAATCAATGAGCTTCATATTCTGCCCCTTTTTTACCCCTCAAAAGCAGATGCTGTGGTATAATTTATAGATAAGTATTCCTATTTCATTTTAAAGCATAATACCTATGTACCAGATTTGCGTTTTGTTGTATAATTATATTCATAACTATTTAAAAACTTATCAACCAAAAGGAGAAGGAGAAACTTATGAAAAAAATTTTAAGTCTACTAATTATTGCAATGTTGACATTGAATTTGTATGCATGTAGCAATACTGATTCTACAAATAATTCTACCACCAGAGATACGAGCACTGCTAACGCTGCTACTCCTTACACATACGAAGGCGTTACGTTCGAAATTCCGACAGTGTGGGGTGAGCCTGAAGAAAATGATGATTCGGATAATACATATTATTTTTATCCAGAGGGGCAAAATGATAAAAAGCACGATACTGTCCCGGCAATGCTCATGATTGATATAACAGATGCTGATTATCTTACAGGTATGTCACAAGAAGAAATAGAATCAAATTTTGATGAATTTAACTCCGGAATATCCGATACCACAACTATAACAAGTAATAAAATTGTAAGTTCCTTTAAATATCCGTGTGAATATGTCACTGGAACTAATACTACAAGTGGCGAGTCCAGAAATATTGCCATGTATGTGTTTTTTTATAACAAAAAACTGTATAATGTTATGATGAGTACACGTGATGATAACAAGCACGACTACTCTTCCAATCTAACAAATATCATAAATTCGCTAGAATATTCAGAAGATAGTGATAATAGCTACGATGAGTTAACGACAGAAGATGATTATAAGGAAGTTACTACAGAGGTCACCGAAGCTACAACAGCAGCAAAGAAAAAAACGAAAAAGGAATCTTACAAGAAAGAAAACTGGAATCCTCAGATCACTTATAGTCAGTTAGCCCGTACTCCAGATGACTATGTAGGAAATAAAATCACATTTGAGGGCAAAGTAATACAGGTATCAGAAAGCTCTTACAGTGACACCGTGTATCTGCGTGTTGCTACTAGCGATGATTATAATAAAGTAATGTTAATTGAATACGATTCATCCATACTAAGTTCTCGTATCCTTGAAGATGATGAGATTCGTTTTTACGGAACATCAACTGGTCTGTATACCTATGAATCAACATTGGGAAAAAGTGTCACTATTCCTGCTGCTACTGTTGAACATATCACTATTCAGTAAATAACATCCATGCGCATTTAAGAGCAGCTTAGTAGCTGCTCTTAAATATTAAGACTGTCCGATTTTTGATTTTAAAACTGTGATCTCTAACGTATTTCCAGCCTCCAATTCATAATTCGTTAAAATCTCTGCCTGTTCACCTGACGTATCTAACGAATAGTCCTCATCTTCGACTAACGAAATACCATTAACATTTACAAGAATCACATCGTCAGCGGCATGGGTATAATTCGCCATGTCAAGTGTAAATTCACCGCTCGGCTCTTCTATATCAATGACCTTGTGAAATTTCTGAACGTATGTATTTACCTTTAATTCTCCTGTTAATGCACTTAACCATACATCGAACTTTGTCTTTTGTTCTTCCTGCCAGTTTTGCATCTGTTTATAAAATTCTTCATATGCCGTCTGCCACTGCAAGAACAATTTACTTGTATCGACCTGTTGCACAATACCTGTTACCCAGCCGCACACGCTATTATCCGCCCGGGTATCTTCTATATTCGCCTGTGTGATAGCAGTCACCCCTCTGCCCACATAAACATACGCCAAACACATTTCTTTTATCATTTCGGTGTTTTCCATCACTGGTTTCGCTGGAGTTGTCGCATTATCTCCATCTTTCGTTGTGATTTCAATTGTACGCGCCGATAAATCCAGCCTGATTATGATAGCGGTATAACGATTTAAAGTTACATGTGCACGGTTAAGTATGATCGGATACGCTGCTGTATTTTTAAGCCACCTTGAACCGATAACAGCCCTGCCCGCTCCAACCTGCACTTGCATATCCGAAGCAGCTAACACCTGCATACCATCATCTACGCTTTCGTATATCCCGTCACTTATCAATCCTTCAAAATATGTACTCATTTGGTCTGCATTATACATGCGGTCATACGTTCCGTCTGATTGTTTTATTGCGTTAAAAAATCCATATGTGATTGCCATCTTTACACCTCCCATGTACTAAACGTCGGTACGGTTGATTTTCCGTTTTCATCCTCGCTCTCAATTATTTCGACAATGCGAGGAGCTGCACTTATACCATATTCATTAATTACCTGTACCACGTCACCTAAAAAATAATCTTCGTTCAAGTTATAGTTTCCGTCGGGAATTACATTTCCTTCAAACGATTCTGTAAATGATGTTGTACTCAGCTCATCTTTCGCATAATCTTGTAGCATCTTATAATATTGTTCTTCTGTGATGATTGTCCCGTTGCTCGATACACTTGAACCGTCAATGTATGCTTCATAACGTTCTAATCCGCCAGAATCGCCCACTGTCGTTGTGCGTTGATTTACTCCTTCGCCCTCGCCTGCCACTAATGCTGCATTTTTAAATTCTGCCCGTTCATAAGTGTAGGTGGAGGCTAAGAGATTATCAAATTCATCTGAAAATACAACGGGCAAATTGTCTTTTTGCCCGTATGACCGGTCGCATCCTTTATAAAGTATAAAAACAAATTTCCCGTCTTTAATATACACGTCCCAGCCAAGACCATATGTCTGACAAGTAGACATTATCCACTCGTCAAGATCTTCGCCCAGCAGTTGTGTATCAAATGTATCTGTAATCCCGGCAGGTTCATCAAGAATAAAGTTATCAATCTTTCGTTTCTCATCGGCCGGTGCAATGATATTCTCTGTGAGTACCTGCCGGATTCCTGTCTCAACATTACCGGCCAGATTTGTTTGCTGCCACACGACTCTCCGGCCTACAATACTTTTCAAGCCCCGGCCAGATATAGTCATGCTGTCACCATTTTCATAATCCGCAACTGTCTTGACGTTTTCGATTATCATAACATTCCGCCATATATCTCCGTTGCGATCTTTGTCCCGGCAAAGTAGTCTATCTTTTTGCAATAGTGCAATATTTTTCTCCGTCACCGGTACGATTAATTCAAATTCACCGACATTGAAATACTGGACTGTCCAAATTATACTTTTAAAGTTATCTATCATATCAAGAATTTGTGCAGTAGAGTCGAGCACATAAATGTCCATACTCACACCCCCTCAAACTGATTGTTGATTATAAATGTACATTGTAGATTTTCCGGAAGTTCATCCGCCTCGTATGTAAATACATTATCGCCAGGCAGTAAGTTAAACCATGTTGAACCCGCTTCTAATCTTCCCACGATATTAGTCGTTACTCCATCACGTAGAAGTGTGATTGACTTTTCTTTTTTTCTCGTATTTATCGTAATCTCATCTCCTGCCTGCATTGTAACATTCAATATCATGCGATCTATCGTATCTACATTGTAGATTTTAGGATTCTTGACCGTACCTAATGCATTTAGGCGTATAACCACGCCAGTTTCCACGTCTCCGCCATTTATAATAGTTTTCTGTTCTCCCAACGCAATGTAAGAAAACGGTACCCCTGCCTCTTCGATTGCAAACGGAAAAGTAAACATATTTTCTATATTCGAAAATTCCGTACTGCTTTCCTTTGTAGCTCTGAAAAGCGCCATCGGACAAGTAATCTCAATCTGTGCAGTTTGTTTCTTCTCAAAATACTCCACTGAAAACTTTGAAACGTAGCCGTCTATGTATACGTCCCGCGTACCGTTTTTATAATACAGGCGTACCGGATACTTCGTTTTAAAATAGCGGTACAACAAAATGCGGTTTGCTTCAGCTGGTGCATTTATCGCCATGGTGATGGTAATAACACGATCATTGATACGAGAACTATTAAATACAGATCCATCCGTATTCGCTACCTGCGTTGTATTTATAGTTCCTTCCGGGGGATAAAGACCGTCTACATCCGTAATAACATAACGGGGATTATTCGTCATTTTTAACTGTTCCCCGTACTTATTTTGTGCGATTAACTCATACATTCGTTATCCCCCTTTTACACTGGCTGTGTCATAGCTTTAACCATGCTTACCTGTTGCCGTCTAGCTCTATAAGTCTCAAGTGCTGAAAGCGATTTTGGACTTGTGTTGTTCTGCACAAGATTATAATTGTTTACAATCGTCTGATTGCTATTTGCAATTCCATTTCTGGCACTACTTTTGACCGCACTTCGTACATTCGGAATATTAGTGGCCATATCTGTGAGCGGACTAGTCACACTATTGATAAATTTCTTTGCCTTTGCCTGCACTTGACTGATACTGTCAAGTAATCCGTTTCCAAACCCCTGCGCAGTAAATATTCCTATTTTCGCAGTAACCTTTGACGGGCTATGTATGTCCAGTTCATCCTTGAACTCGTCCACCATAGCACTAACCATCGTTTTTATGGCTTTTGTCATATAATCTGTATTCTTTGTCAGGCCAGTGGTAAACCCTTTCATTGCATCGATGCCCATTTCTTCGAGTTGTTTTGGCAAATCTTTAAAGGCTGCGGACAAGGAATTTTTATATTCCTTTGTGACATTTTCAAAATCTTTCTGATATGTCTTTTTGGCTAATTCTTCAGATACGCGCATTTTTTCATCAAACGCATCTGAATATGCTTTTAGATCCGCATCACTCATAGATAGCAGCCGATCCATAAATGCCCCACCTTCGTCTATATCATAACTCGCAATCTGGTCAAATAACTCTGATGACACTTTTCCTTTAATGGTCTGTAATTTTTGAGCGTAGTCTTTTATATTCTGTGTCTGTGCCTTAATATCATTTATAGTCATGATACCTGCACCCGAAATCTCAAATAAATCTCCTGCGCTCTTTAACTTGGAGATCAGATTGTCCTGCTTACTTATCAAATCGTCGTAACGAGCTTGATAGGTGTCGGTAATACCGTTTATCGTATCGTTGATTAAGGCTTCAGCTTTCGTCTGATACTCGCTCATCGCACTCGAAAATTCAGAAAGCATTTGTGATGAAGCGGTTTGATAAGCATTATTGAAATTAGTCTGGTCTTTGACTAGCTGTTTATAATTATCAACCTGTTTCTTTGCAGCGGACATATTTTTATTTTGCGCAGCCATAGTTTTCTTATCGGCTGCCATTTCCTTTTTGTACGTCGCCATCTGCTTTTTATATTTCGTCTTATCAGACTTTTTCTTTGCTTTGTCGTAGCTTTTCTTTGCTTTGTTGTAGTTTTTTGACGCTTTGTCATAGCTCGTTTTTGCTTTGTCGTACTTACTCTTAGCGGTATCATATTTTTTCTGGTAAGTGCTTTGCTTACTTTCGTACTTAGACAACTGGTTCTCTAAACCAGCTGTTTTTTGTTCGTTTAGATATTGCATTTTGCTAGTCATATAATTAATTTTATCTGACATCGCTTTAGAAAATACAGAACTTGCCTCACTTGCCACGCTGGAAAAATTAAAATTACTTAATCCGGCCAGTGTAGTTATGACGCTCTTAACTGTATTTTTTACAGTGTTCGTAAGGTCTGTCTGTTCGCTTACAATCCCGTTAATGTACCCTTTCACAAAATTCTTACCGCTGTCATACGTTAACTTGGACGGTGAACCCTCTTTTTGCGCGTCCCGTAAGGATTGTACGGACTGTACACCCATCTGCGCCGCAGACTGTACGGCGGCTTTTGTCATGGACTGAATACCGTTTGTATAACCCTGTCCGAAATATTTACCGGATTGTGTCGTTAACTTGGACGGTGAACCCTCTTTTTGTCCTTTTTTCAGTCCGGCCCATGCCTTTTTAGCTAGAGACTCGGCTTTAGAATACGCTGCACTTACGAGTGAACCGATACCATTGATAAAACCTTGTGCAAAATTTGTACCGGAACTATATGCACTTACGGAACTGGCTCCACTTTTGGCGTTATCTCCTAACGATTTACCTTTGCTTCTCGCGGTTCCTGTCTTACTTCCTACGCCACTAGCGTATTCTGTACCTGCTTTTGCACCTGTTTTGTGCATCCCGCCGGAACCGCTTTTTGCACCGGTGTCGGCACTCTTTCCGATTGTCTGACCGGCTTTCTGGTTCTGTCCTTTTGTATCCGATACTCCGGCGGCGTGATTCTTACCGGCTTTTGTTCCGGTCGCTTTCGCACTCTTTGCTCCGTTTGCCTGTCCAGTGACTACGGCTTTACCGTCTGCCTGTCCTGCCTTTTTATTCGCGCCGGTCGTACTCTTTGCGCCCGTGGCGTGGTCTTTACCTGGCTTCTGCCCGGCGGCTTTCGCACCTTTAGAACCTTCTTTTTGTCCGTCAACGGTGGCTTTTCCTAATGCTTTACCCGCTTCTTCCGCGGTCGTTTTCCCGGCTAAAATCTGTTTGACAAGGTTATTGACTGTATTTGTTCCGTCCTGTCCAGCTTTTGCCGCTACATCCTTAAAGGATACCGCGTCATTGATTAATTTCGCGGCTTGGTCTACGCTGGTTTTTCCTGTTGCAATCCCTTGCATGAGTGATTGTGGGATTTGCTTTCCAGTGATACCGGCTTGCGTCAATGTCTGTTTAAAATCAATCGCGGTTTGTAACTGCTTTGTTGCGGTATCCACACTGATTTTTCCGCTTGCGATTCCGTTTGCTAACGATTTAGGCACTTCCACACCCGCATTTTTCGCCTTAGTCACAACGTCGCTAGAATTAAAATCTAACGCACTTTGTAACTGTTTCGTGGCCTGTTCAACGGACACTTTACCGCTCGCGATTCCATCCCGTAACGATTTAGGTATTTTTATACCTGCTTCTTTTGCGGCGGCTAACGTCTGTGAATTGTCAAATTTCGCGATATTTGAAAGGCGGTTCACTGCCTCCTGCGCGGAAATTTCGCCGCTGGAAATTCCCTCGGCTAAGCTTTTCGGGATTTTCACGCCGTCAACTTTCGCCTGTTTTGCCAGATTGTCAAACTTAATAAGGTTTTCCATACCCTCAACGGTGGATGGTACTTCATACTGACCTTCTTTGATTCCGTCAGACACGGCTTTCGGGATTTTCTTTCCTTTTGCTTTCATCTTTTCGGTGATTGCGTCAAGTGCTTTCTCGGTTTCGGCGGCGTTTATGGTCGTTTCCGCGTATTTTTCTGTTCGGTCGTACTCATTATTAAGCTCTTGTAATTTCTTTTTGTTCTTTTCAAGTGCGCTATTTGTCTTTTCATAAGCTTCTTTTTTTGTTCTTTCCGCTTTCGCTAACTTCAGATAGTTTTCATACTCTTTACCGTATACGTGCATACCCGCATCGGCCCACGCCTGTTGTGCTTCCGCGGTCTTTTTCTTTGCTTCGGTGTACGCTTTTTCGTTCTTAGCGTTCTGCTTTGTCAGTTCACCTTGTTGTGTCTCAACTTTTACAATGTCTTGTGCTATCGTAGTAAGGTTTGCTTGTGCGGCTTTCGCCTTAATCAGTTCTTTTTGAGTGGAAATATTGTTTTTTAATGCCTCGGTGGACTGATTAAGCTTATCTTTTTCTTCGTCATACTTTAAATTTAAGTCCGGCATAAGGTCATTGAGCTTTGACACATAATCTTTTATCTGTGCTTTCTGTGCAGCACTCTTATGCTCTACCCCAATTAAATCATTCAAACGGTCGTAATAAATATCTGCTTGCGCCCCCTCGGCTTCTGCACTCTTTACACCGTCCTGTCTTGCTTTGTCAGATTCCTTTAAGGATTTCGCAAGCTCTTTTTGCTTACTGATGAGGTTATCTGTTGCGGCTGCATTTTCATCTATTTTTTTGCTTGATAATTTTGTTTTAACTACATATGCGGCTACTCCAGCTGTAAGTGCTGCAACACCAGCGACAGCTAGTGTTACAGGATTTGCCAGCATGGCAAGATTGAATCCTGTCGCCGCTCCAGTTGCTGCGGTAGTTGCAGTAGTAACTAATCCCATTGCAGCAGCCATTCCCGATAATGTCGTAATAAATCCGCTTATCTTGCTCGCTATGAATACAGTGCCGAGCGCAGTGCCTACTCCCGTGATAGCCGGAATAAGACTATTCATATGCTGGATAGCATAATCCGCAAATGATTTTATCCCGGGTAAAGCTTCCTGAGCTAATGGTATAATGAGACCTGTTTGTAATTCACGTCCGATTTCACTAAACTGTGACCCTACATCATCATAGCGAACATCTTTAATCTCCTCCATCTTACCTTTAACATCATTAAATGTGTTACCGGTCGATGTGAGTGATTTCACAACTTTGAGGTTCGCATCTTCTCCCATCGTGCCAAAAGCAGTTGCAGCCATATTCAAGGCATCCTGCTCATTCGTACAGTTATTGATATCGGCAACAATAGACTCAATGACATCTTTCATCGTACCCTTTCCGCTTTCCCAGTTTTTGAAAGCCGTCTGGGTATCTTTGCTGAACATGCCAATATTTTTACCTATTGTACCGTCACCAAGGCGATTTTTAACTTCATTAATCGAGTCGTTAACCTTATCGAGATTGTACGCCCCATTCTGTGTACCATTCGCGAGTAATTGAAAGTATTCTTGTGCAGAATATCCCGCCTGCTTAAAGTTTCCGCCATACTCGGAGATGTTATCCCCTAATTCATCTGTATAGTCAAGTCCTTCCTGTGAACCTTTCGCAAATAAATCAAACGCTGTAGTAGAATCAATGCCGAAGTGTGTCATTAAATTGCTTACGCCACGAATTGTTTCATTGAAATCTGATCCGAACGTGTCCTCTAATGTTATAGCATTTTCGGTCAGCTCTTTGATTTTTGACGGATCCGTCTCTTTAGTTACCTGTTTGACGTATGCCATTTTGTCGCCCACGTCCTGCAAGCTCTCACCATAATTATTGTCGTACAGTTCATTCATTTCTTTTTTGAACGCCTGCATCTGTTTTGCACTCGCGCCCGTCTGTGCCTGGAACTTGTTATAAGCCTGATCGGATTCGGTTGCAAAATCTTTTAGTGAACTTATCGCACTGCGGATACCATCTGCCGTAAGGTCAGCCAATGCGCCTTTTAAAACCGTAAAGCCGTCGGAACTATCTTCCGCTTCATTTCCTGCTCGTTCTAAGCTGTTGTCTAAGTCATCTGCTGCATTTGCAGCGTTTGACATTTTATTTTTATTTTCGGCAAGTTCGCTCGATAACTGCGAAATCTCGCCGGCTAACTGTTGTGCTTCCGCAGAGGTCTTTCCCTGCTCTAATACCACACTTGCGTAGCGTGTTTTAAGCTCCTGCAGACTACTTTCCTGCTTGGAAATCGTACTATCCAGTTCTTCATAAGCTGACCGCATTTCATTTGCACCATTAGCTGCCTGATCCGCCTCGGAGTCAAGTTGTGACAACATGCGTCCGTATTTTTCAAGAGACGCTTTTGTCTTATTAATGGCTGCCTCCTGATTTTTGATCTTGATAAGTAACTCCTGTGCGCCTTTTGAATTCTTACCCTGTGACTGTACCGTCAAATCGTACTGTTTATTCAAGTCGGACAAGATAGACTTTTCTGCTTTTAAGGTGTTCCGCAACTGGTCCATCTTGGCGCTCAATCCATCTGCGGACTGCGCCCAGTTGTCCATGCCTGCACTGGATGCTTTAAACTCTGCATTCGCAAGCCTTATTTGTCGCCTTGCTTCTGCAGAGTTTAAAGCATCCA
>OHRM01000813.1_pt1 | contig 15653 bp, 15 predicted proteins | sample 1578361 | NCBI WGS metagenome assembly OHRM01 (sample SAMEA3879590, study PRJEB24766) | human gut metagenome | biome: human-associated habitat; feature: feces | place: USA | collected 1985/1987 | reverse complement strand
TCAGAACGGAAGACGGGTACGCGGCTTTACCGCCAGGAACATAGAGACCGACGGAATCGAGCGGAATGTAGCGGATGCCGAGCTTTGTTCCGTCTTCTTCCGTAATGGACCAGCTCTGTCCGAGTTCGTGTTCGTGGAACTCGCGGATACGTTGAGCAGCCTGAGTCAGGGCGTCTTTCTGGTCTTTCGGAAGCGTTTCAAGAGCTTCTTTCAGGTCGTCTTCGGTCAGACGGAATTCGGCAACGCTCTTGGCGTCCATATGGTCGAAACGATTGGTGTACTCAAGGACGGCCTCGTCCCCTCTGGCGCGGACATCCTGAACGATGGCTTCGGCGCGGCGTGTGATTTCGGGATCAACAGAGCTGTCGACTGCAACAAGCTCAGAGAATTTGGCCGCGAAATCGGGCTGCTGTGTATTCAATCTTCTAATGCTCATTCTTTTTTCACCGTGTTTGCAAAAATTTCGATTAAGGGCAGCAGTTCCTGGCGCTTCAACTTCATTGCGGTACTGCCGACGATGAGGCGGGAGGAGATGTAGTCAATCGTCTCCACCTCAACTAAGTTGTTTGCTTTAAGTGTTGCTCCGGTACTCACCAAGTCAACAATGGCGTCCGACAAACCGGAAATCGGAGCTAACTCCATCGAGCCGTAGAGTTTGATGAGATCAACATGCACACCGACGCGCGCATAGTAGTCTCTCGAGTACTTCATGTACTTGGTCGCGATTCTTAAGCGTGCACCGCGTTTGACGCGGGCGGCGTAGTCAAAATCGCGGGGACAGGCTACGCACATGCGGCATTTGGCGATATTGAGGTCCAAAGGTACATAAAGACCGGCGCCGCCGTGTTCGTACAAGGAGTCCTTGCCGGCAACGCCCATGTCGGCTGCGCCGTACTGGACGTAGGTCGGGACGTCGCTCGCGCGGACAACCACGATTCTCAGATCCGGATTATTGGTTCCGATAATGAGCTTGCGGGAAGTTTCCGGATCTTCTAACGGATAAATTCCGGCTGCGGCCAAAAACGGAAGCGTCTCAGTAAAGATTCTTCCCTTTGATAATGCCAACGTAATCATGCTTTTACTCTCTTAATCTTGGCGCCGAGGGACGAAAGTTTCTGCTCCATTTTTTCGTAGCCGCGATCCAAGTGATAAATACGATCCACCGTCGATTCGCCGTCGGCTGCTAAAGCGGCAATCACGAGCGCAGCACTGGCGCGCAGGTCGGTTGCCATCAACGGGGCTCCGGAAAGAAGATCGACGCCGCGCACCACGGCATTGTTGCCGTCAATGGTGATATCGGCCCCCAAACGTTGCAGTTCGGGTACGTGCATAAAGCGGTTCTCAAAAATCGTTTCGGCAACGTGCGAAGCACCCTTGGCTGTCGTATTGAGCGCCATGAACTGGGCCTGCATGTCGGTCGGGAATCCGGGATACGGAGCCGTGCGGATATCCACAGCCTGATGTTCCCCTGTGCCGTCAACCTCGATCCAATCATCTCCGACGGTTACTTTGGCGCCGGCTTCTTCGAGCTTCTCGATCACTGCGGTCAGCGTATGGGGATCGCAGTCTGTCACTCGAACTTTGCCTTTAGTCATCACGGCGGCAACCAGGAAGCTTCCGACTTCGATACGGTCGGAAATCACGCGGTAAGTCGTTCCGTGAAGTTTTTTGACGCCTTCGATTTCCATCTGAGGAGATCCGATGCCCTTGATCTTGGCACCCATCTTCACCAGACAGTTCGCCAAGTCAGCGACTTCGGGTTCACGGGCAGCGTTGGCGAGCACGGTTGTGCCTTCGGCCAGAACGGCGGCCATTAACAGATTTTCCGTGCCGGTCACAGTCACCATGTCGGTCACGATATTGGTGCCGATAAGCTTGTCAGCATGCGCCGTGACGTAGCCGTGTTCAATAGAAATATCGGCCCCGAGTGCTTTGAGACCTTTGATGTGCTGATCTACAGGACGAGCTCCGATCGAGCATCCGCCGGGCAGCGACACTTGGGCCTTTCCGAAGCGTGCGAGCAGCGGGCCGAGCACCAGAATGGAAGCACGCATCGTTTTAACTAAATCATAAGGAGCTTCGGTTGAAGTAATATGCGAGGCATCGATCGTCACTTTATGACCTTCCTGCGTGACCTTGCAGCCGAGTTCCTCTAAAAGCTTAAGCATGGTATGAACGTCAGCCAGATCCGGCACGTTCACAAAAGTCATCGGCTCATCTGTAAGAAGTGCGCAAGCCAAAAGGGGAAGAGCCGCATTCTTAGCTCCGGAAGCTTTGATCTCACCTTCAAGCGCGACACCGCCGGTGATAACTAATTTTTGCACTGAACAACTCCAATCGAATCAGCGTCTTGAGCGTTAACCTCCGCGTTAACTCTCTTAATTTATGGACAAAATGAGTTTAAAGCGTGATCTCGAGTTTAACCAAGATCACGGCAATGATTTTTAGATTTTTACTTAGCGTATTCGCGCCAATCTTTGTTATCCATCTTGACGTAGTCCTTGCCTTTATAGTTCACGACCTTGGCATTGGCATTCTCAGAAACAGAATGCGTCTGCGGCAGGTCTTTCACAAGGTCTTTCAGAGGAACTTCCCCTTCCGGTTTTCCGAAGTAGTTAGTCTCTAGAACACGGCCGATCAGAGAGCTCACGGCAAGATAGCTCGTCTTAGTATCTACGGTAACCGGGCTGTCTGCGGGCGTTACGCCGATGAATTTCACCAAAGCAGGCACATGTGTAATGGCCGGGCTCGGAATATCACGCAAGTGCGCGACCTGAACCTTGTCGCCCTTTTCCGCTGCGCCATGCTCCGGCACAACAACCAGCATGACCTTGCGTCCGCTCTTTTCCAGATCGGTAATCAGGCTGCCTAAGTCATCGAGCATGGCCTGAGCTCTGGGTTTGAACGGAGCTAAACGGCGCTTGTTGGCAAAACGGTTGCCGTCATGCAGCGCGATCATGTTGATAAAGGTTGCACTTCTGCCGCCCTTGTCCGCAGCAATGGTGTTTTCGTAATCCTTAAAGACGGCGCGGGCGTCCCCGATCGGCTCTTCGTCAAAAGAGTCATAGCGCTTCGGATACTTCATTTCCGCAAGCTGCGGTGAAAGCCCGGCCAGATGACGCAGACTTTGATAGAAGTTGTCGTACTTACCGCTGTGGTCCATGAAAACGTGCTGGTTGTAGCCCAAACGAGCCAGACGGTTCATGATTTCGCAGTCGGGATTGCGGCCTTCGTACAGATCTTCATGAGAAGGCTGTCCGCAGACCGACTTCAGCAGACGCAGCGCAGCCGGACCGGAATAAGACGTCGCGGAGTTAAAGTTCTCGAAGCGGATATTGAACTGCTTGAGAACTTCGTGATTTTCCAGACCCACGGCCTTCAAGTCGTCGTTGGAAAGTGAGCAGATATTCAGCAGAAGAATATCGAACGGCGTTGAATCTTTCGCCAGCTTGTCCGGCCACTCGGCTCTGCGGTCTTTTTCCGTGTCGTGGAAACGCTTCAGCCATTCATCGAGATTCTTTGAGGTAGGTTCAGCAGTCTGAGGAATGAGGTCGCTCTTCTTTTCTTCTTCTGCCGGTTTCTTGGCGTTGTCAACTGAAGCGACAACCTCAGTTGCCGGCGCCGGTGCTCTGAGCTGGGCCACAAAGGGCTGCCAAAGCGGTGCGCAAAGAAGAATAAACAAATAGCCGACAGTAAACGTCGTCACGCGGATATAGTCACGGATTGCGTAATAGATGATGATGAGCGCGATTCCGGCGCCGATCATCTCAAAGTTCAAAAAGTTCAGAGCTGAGTCGAGGAGATAGCCGCCTTCCATCGCCGCAAGGTTATGGAAGTTGCCTCGAATGCTGTCCAACCCCGGCAGCCAGCTTTCGGAGTAAACCAATGCGGCTGCACAGACCACGGCAACTAAAGTACGAAACCAGCGCAGATAGCGGTTGCCGATCGGGAAGAGGACAAAAACCAAGAGCAGAACATTCTGCAGAAGGTTCAGCGAGAGATATCCGAACCCTCCGAGTAAAAATTCTCCGATAAAAAATACATTCCACAGACCGAGGCCGGTCCATTTCACTTTCGTCTGCTTGTTTTTTTCAGTCGCAGCCATGCTCAGAACTTAACTTTATTAGTTGTTTTTAGGTGTCATTGTTTTAACGGCCACGTTGTCGGTAGGCAGAATCAGGCGCCCCTTCTCGTCGAAGGCATAGGTGCGGTTATCAAAGCCCAGACCGAAAACAGTCAGCACGTTGCGGTAATAATTATCGCCCTTCATTTCCGTCGAGGTGAGCACCGTACGAATCACCGCACCAGCCTTATCTGCAGCCACATAGGGCAGAAAGCAGGCGCCGAAAGCATTGACCTGACGATTGTTGACAGTCATGTCGCCGATGTTGACTTTTTCAGGCGGAATATTGGTTGCCTTGACGAGATTAATCATCGGTTCGTACTGGCGCATCAGCACTTCATAGTTCTGATCTTTAGGCGACAGAATGCCGGACCACAGGTAGGTTCGGATGGCGTTGTAGCTGCCTTCCATCTGCTGAGGATCGACAAGGCGTCCCTGAGCGTCAAATTTAGCCCAGTCCGGCGCCACACCGCTCGGAGAGCAGCGCACCATGGCGTTGATGGAACCTTCCAGCACCGGGAGCCAATACGGATCGTAATCGGCAAAGCGGCGCAGGATGTGCGGCGGATAGTAGCTTGGGGATCACGCCCTTCTCTTCAAATCCGACGCGGCCCGGAAGGATGATCTTGCCGACGGTCGGCACGTCACGAACGAGCTCTTTAAGCTTGGCAAGGTAACCGTCAGCCTTCGGAAGGTAGGAAGGATCATTCCAGATGCGGGCCGCTTCGATCAGACAGTAGGCAATCCACATGTCCGAGTCGGTGGCGTTGTTGGTATCCAAGATCTTGCCTGTTCCATTGGGCTTGCCGTCCGGAATACCCCAAAGCCAAGCAGGCTGATTTTCGCCGAGATTCTTTTCCGTCCAGGCAAACATCTCGTCAAAAGCCTTTTTGTCATTGGCAACCAGAGCGAAGAACATCCCGTAGGACTGTCCTTCAGAAGTCGTAATCAGCTTGGCTTCGCTGTAGTCAACGACGCGGCCTTCGGGCGTAAGATTCGTTGCTTTAAATTGATCCCAAAGTTCCCAGGCACCCGCAGGAGCTGCGAACACGGCAGAGATCAGGCAGGCAAGAAGAAAGTTCTTTTTCATGTTGTGGTCTCCTTCCTCTTAGTTGCGGCGGTTGCGGAAGCGGATTAAAGAATGCATCAGGTAGTAGATGCCACCTGCAAAGAGCAGTGCGCACACCAATGTGAAGAGCACAAGAAGAAGCGGCTGGTCTAAGAGCGAATACCAAACTCTCTGGTGCCACGGCAGGGATCCTGTGTAGTAGTCAGGGCCCACCATGTAGCTCGCAGGCTGAGCATTCGGTTTGAATATCGCCACACCGCCACCGACCATCTTCAGGTCTCCAGGGTTCATCAGGCGTTTGTTCAGGAGGTAGCTTCCGTCCTGACCGTCACCTAAGATTGCGACGACCGAGCGGCCGCTGCCGTACGGAGATTCATACTGAGCAATCGTGGCAATGCCGGTGTCTTCCGTGACAGTGGACTGAGGAGCAGCGTCTTTAGACTTTGCTTCGAAATTAGACTTCAAGTTGCCTTTAACTTTTTCAAGAATAATCTCGGGCTCAAGTTTGCCGAGATTATCGATATCGGCGCTGTTTTCAGCAAAGACCAGAATGTCGCGGTGCTGAGCGTTATCATTCTGGATGGCAGAGTCGAACGTAACTTTCGTGACGGGAGCACCCGTCTGCGCACCGAAGCGGCCCATTGTATTGAGCATCGTCGTCATGACGTTAGCCGGCGCATCTTTCTTCATCAGCACCAAGGTCTGAGACAAGTCGGCATACTTCGTAAACGGATAGCCGCTCACGGTAAAGAGCTTCAGATCCGGCAGGCGTGCAAAGTGATAGAAACCGGAGAAGTCGATCGTGGAGTTCGGATCGATTTCCACCTGGTTCGGAATCAAGGTCACGGACTTGCAGTTGGCCTGAGTTCCGCCGTCAACCGCCAAACCGTATTGGAAGTCAAACGTCAGCTGATTTTCCGCGGACAGCAGGCGGCTCGGAATCGATGTGTTGTTCCACAGATTTGCCAAGCCATTAATGAACGAGAACTGCGACATAAACGAGTTGCTCGTTTTTGTCGGGCTCAGGTCATAGGACTCGACCAACTGGTCATTCAGCAGGAAACGCATCTGGGCCGGTTCTCCGCCCATCGGACGCGTGTAGCGATAGCGTAGGTCTAGATTCACATTGCTGCGATTGACCATGAAAAGGTCCGGCGGGAGACGTACGTCGAGCTTGATCGGAGCCGGATGCAGACCGGTGCTGGTGAGCTGGCCGCGATACTTGGAAAGCTTCTCGAACGGAATCTTTTGATCGGTGTTGACCCAAGACGGCGCGTCATAAGCCTTGCGATCCGGTTCGCCTTTGAAGTTTTCAATCGTGACCATACCGCCGGCAATTCCTGCGTCAGCAGCCGCCAGATAACGGGCAGCTGTCAGCAGATCATCGGCGTTGCGCCCGGCAATCACCAAAACCTTGGCGTATAAGCTGTTCGGCGCATTAACGATCGAAATCGTTGGCGCTTCGACTCTGGGCAGGAACTTCAGGAAGTCGGGACGGCTGTCGTTGGTGACAAAAGCGACATAGTTCTGCTCGGCCGGCTGTTCGTTGTAGTAGACCGGGAATTCAATTCCGCGCCACTCGGAGCGCACACCGGCCCATGAAGCAAGTACCGCGGCAGCTTCTTTGAAGCGATTATCAGGTGTAGAAGCAAAAACCATCGGCAGCGTCGTTGCAGACGGACTGATGGTGTTGACAAAAGGCGCCGGCAGGATCGAAAGATCATTGGCCAAACGCAGCTTCTGAGTATTCAAAGACAGGTAGCTCGAAGAGTCGACCGTCAGCCATAAAGCAGGATTTGCGGGAGAGCCGCAAATCTGCGTGTACTGACCGACAAACTCCAGCGTCAGGCGGTTGGAGCTGTCAAACTGCTTCGCATTGAGATCGACTGTGGCGGAAACCTGATTGCCGAGCTGATCTTTGGTAATCGGAAGACTCTTCTGCAGCTGGCCGTTTAAGTAAACATTGAGCTGGCTCTGCTGAGGAATCAGGGCCGGAGACGGCGTGTAGCGGAGCGTGACCGAAGCCTTGGAAATCAGCTCGTTCTTTGCAGAATAAAAACGGAAAGATCTTTCGTTGTAGATGCCTGTCATCTTGATCTGTTCAATCGCTCCTTCCGTGGAGTAATTAAACAAGGGGCTGTCTTTGCGGATCACCGGGATTTCGTCTGTCCGGAAGGCCGGCTGAACATCCCGCATAAATGTGGCGGGTTCAGGGGCGGCGGACGCAACGCTCGCAAGAGCTACACTCAGTGCGCAGAGCACTGTACCGGATAGAAGAAGAGAGAATCTTTTATTCTTAAACATATCTGACCGAGATCTTCCGAATTACTCATTAATCCGTATTATTTCTAACTGCGTAAGATTTTAGTTTGTTATTACGCGCTATGAGCCGATGAAATTGTTTTAGGCAAATTGTTTTAGGCAAGTAGAGCGGATGGGTTTCCTCAAAAGGAGAATTCTTGTTTTCGCGTCTAAGTGACGGGACTCGAGGAATAAAACTGATGACCCACTTAAATGTCCAAACCGAGGCCTTCAGGAACCAGCCGGCCTGAGGATTCGAAAAATGCGCAAATGCCTCAGCGCCCATGCGCGCCATGTGCAGCAGCGCAAAGAAGCCGTCAAACATGCCATAGTCTCTAACCTTCGCTTGTCTCTGGATCCAAATATCCGGCGTTCCGAACGTGCACTCGACATATTCCATTTCTTTGGTACGCGTCGGCTGAGAGACCAAAAGCTCGACAACGCCGTTTTCAAAAGCGGCCGTCACTGTGCAGTCAAACGTTGTCGAAGGCTTTTTCTTAGGGCCAAAAACCAGCTTTACAGGCTCTTCGAGCGAAACCTTGCTTAGGTCTGAAGCGTTTTTCAAGTCTACGACGCAGTCTTTCTGAGAGAAAGCGGACATAACGGCCGGAATCGAAATCTCTCCGACCTGAAGGTGTACCGGTGCGGTGAAGGACACACGCGGGAATTTGCGTTTCTGGACACTTTCGACCGTCACGGCCATCGCGGCAAACAGAATGATCAGGTTGTAGATAATCCAGCCGAGGTTGATCAAAAGCATCAGAACTTCGTAGGCGCTGGCTCCGACCATTCTGTAGAGGCCGATAAAGAAGCCGGCCAGGTTTAGGAGCAGCAAATAGAAGTACGGACGAGCGACAGCCCAGTCCAAATATTCTTTATCAATTACGCCACCCTTAGCCGTCACGTTGAATTTACCCTTGTGAGGCGCGATAAGTGCAACGAGTGTCGGCACGAAGATGTACCAGGATAAAATCGTTTCATAGAGCGCGCTGATAAACGGGAATCGATAGCCGCGGTGAATCATGTACGTCGTCATCGTGGAGTGAACCATATGCGGGATCAGGTACACGAAAATAGCGATCGCACTGGCGTAAATCACGTAGATATTGGCAAAGAGGAACGGCAGCGGAGCGATTAAGAAGATGATTCGCGGCAGTCCGTGCAGGAAGTGGATCATCGCATTTAAGAAGCACAGGCGCTGCGGAATCGTCAGGCCCTTGCCGAAAAGCGGATTATCCAAGCGGAAAATCTGCACCATGCCTCGGGCCCAGCGGATTCGCTGTCCGATATGCGCCGCCAAAGTTTCCGTACTCAGACCGGCAGAAAGGGGCGTACTTAAGAAAGCCGAAGACCAGCCTCTGCGGTTGAGCTTCAAAGAGGTATGCGCGTCCTCGGTCACCGTTTCCACAGCAATGCCGCCGACTTCTTCCAATGCTTTACGGCGCATGATGGCACAGGAGCCGCAGAACATCGTTGCGTTCCATGTGTCATTGCCCTTCTGAATGAAGTCATGGAAGAGCGAGTTCTCATTCGGAACATTCTCTTTGAGATGCAGGTTCTTTTCAAACGGGTCCTGCGAGTAAAAGTGATGAGGCGTCTGCACCAGAGCGATTTTCTCGTCCTTTAAGAACCAGCCCATCGTCTTTTGCAGGAACGTTTTTACCGGTACGTGGTCGCAGTCAAAGATGGCAATGAAGTCGCCCTTAGTGATGCCCATCGCGTGGTTAATGTTGCCGGCCTTGGCGTGCTTGTGTTCTTCGCGCTCGATATAGCCGGCGCCGACTTCACAGGCAAAGTCTTTAAATTCCTTACGACTGCCGTCGTCCAAGATATAAACATTGAGTTTTTCTTTGGGCCAGTCTACGGTGAGCGCTGCGTACACCGTCGGTTTCACAACGTCCAGCGGTTCGTTGTAAGTCGGAATGAAAATATCGACACTCGGCCAGCGCTCCTTATCCTTCGGCAAAGAGGCGGGTTTACGGTCAAGCACCCAGCAGACCTGGAAGTAGCCGAGCAGCATCACGATGAAGGCATAGGTTTCAGCGATGATCAGCAGCCATGTAAAGATCACAGAGGTGTAGCTGTTGGGATTCAGTGTTTCCGAATAACGCCACCAAACGTAGCGGGACGACACGATGACCGAAATCACGATCAGCATCAGCAGCGTAAAGCGGGTTTGCGCCTGAAAGAGTGTAAGCGCGATCACACCTAAGATCAGCAGGAAGATGACTTGTTCTTCCAAACTGAAGGGCTGAGTGATACAGAGCACGTAGAGCACGAAGCCGATCGCGAGCAAAAAGCCCACGAAGATCTTCTTAAAAAGCGACAGTTTCTGGTGCTGAGGCTTATGCTGTCCGGTCTTCTCCTTGCCTTCCGAAGCCAGTTTTTTAGAAACTCGCTCAGCGATCATTCGTGTCCCGCGGTTAATCCTCTTGAAAATGTGATTGACCCAGCGGAACAGAAAGAAGCGGCTGGCATACGTCGAATGCGACAGACGTTTGGCGGCATCTTCTTTGCTGCCAGCAACAAACATCAGAAAGCTGAGCTGAATGAGGCCTCGAATGGGATCAAGCGGCCGCAGATTATGAAAGTCGATCTGCGGAAAATAATAGGTTCGGTTTTTAACAATTTTTTGATAGAACCTGTTCTCAATCGGAAAGATCAGCCAAGCCAAACCGAAACAAAACATATTAATTCGGTAGCTCCATTTTCCCGAACAGTTATTCGTTAACCAACGGGACAGCCTGCCGGTATGCACTTTCACCTGGGAAAGAATCTGAGAGAACAGCATATCAATTTAGTGTCGCTTCGAAGTACTGCGCCTAGTATAAAAGCGTTGCGAACGAAGAAGTGGCCCGATCCCCAAATCTTGCACAATCGATAAGCTTTTTGCATGTGTGAATTTTTTCCTTCCCCACCGACGCCAACACTAATCTTTACAATTTTTAGCCTTCCGCCGGCCTTATGGCTCAGTTAGGCGCAAAGGAAGTATCCGACCCCGAGGATTGTTCATTATCATTGAGAGATCAGAATTTACTTTTACAGACAAAGGGGTTTGTCAGCCATGATCAAAACAAAATTGCTGGTTCCTGCAGTTGCTCTTTTCGCTCTTGCCGGATGTCAGACTAACGGCGACATGTATCGTTCCGATGTTTACGGGAGCAACCAGGTCAACCAGGCCCAGCAGGTGCAGACAGTTGAAATTATTGCAATTCAGCCTGCCCGCGTTGCCGTGAATAATCAGTCCGACCGCAACGTTTCTCAGATGGTCGGTACCGCCCTCGGCGGTATTCTCGGTGCTGTGATCGGCAACCAGGTAACACATCATAGAGACAGCGGCACTGCTATCGGCGCTATCGCCGGTGCTGCCTTGGGCGCAGCCGGATCCAGCGCGGCCTCTCCGCAAAATTCTTTGGTTGACGGCGTCCAGCTGACCTTCAAGATGAACGGCAGAATCTTCAACTCCGCTCAGGTCGGTCAGATGTGCGAATTCAAGTACGGCCCTGCCATCATGACATCCACAGGCCCCACAAGCACTCGTATTCAGCCGAACAACCCGTACGGCTGCAAGCGATAACCTTTGTTCCCGTGTTTTGGTGAGGTTCAACGAATATGAAACTTAAACTTCTCGCCGCTGTATGCGCATTTGCGATCGGCTCGGCCGCTTCGGCTCAGATCACCGAGACCGTGACTCCGCTGGTCCCTCTTTCTCCGTCGGACCAACAGATTCTTAACGTCCAGCAGGCTGAACGTCAGATTCAGGCAAACGAACAAGCAGTCGCTTTGGAAAAGGCTCGCGCTGCTGAGAAAGCCGCTCGCCAGCGTGCTGCTGCTCAGGCTCGTCAGGCCAAGGCAAAAGCCGAAGCTAAAGCTGCTCAGCAGGCTAAACAGCAGGCAGCTGAAGCGGAAGCCGCTGCTCAGAAACAGAAACTCCAAAACTATCAGGATCAGATGATGCAGATGGATTTGGAAAGCAAACGCCTCGACTTAGAAGCCAAGCGCTCCAAAGTTCAGACCGAAATCGACCTGAACAAGGTTCGCCAGCAGCAGGCAATCGACAGCCTGAAGAATCAGGCTCCGGCTGCTGCGCCTGCCCCGGCTCAAGCACCCGCTTCGGCCCAGCCTTGATTAGACGCAGTTACGAAAAGGCCCTCTGAAATTTCGAGGGCTTTTTTCATATCTCAAGGTCTTACTTGATCAGGTCGGAAAGACTGTAAAGCTTGACCAAATTTTGGAAGGACTCAGGAGCATTGATCACTTTCAGCTCGGCGTTTCTTGCCTGAGCCCTTCGCATCCATTCCAGTACGACGGCCACCGCGGCGCTGTCGGTTTTCTGCACATCTTGCATATCCATCACGCTGTCACCTGAATCAATGGCCTGTATGCCTTGGTTCAAAATCGCAACGGCATTATCAAAGCCGATGTGCTGAGCCTGCAACTTCATCCTTACTTCCCTTTATTGGCTTCAAGCTTCTGCACGCGGTCTTTCAGCTGAGCGATCAAACCGGTAAGGCCGGAGTTCCCGATAACGGAAGCAAACTGAGAACGATAGTTCTCAACGAGCCAAACACCGCCGACGCAAACGTCGAAGATCTTCCAGTCTTTACCGGTATTCATCAGACGGTAGTCCAGCTGAATCGGATCGCGCTGGCTGGCTACCAAGCGTGTGCGGACGATCGTCAGACGAGGATCATTGCTCGGACGAGATTTTGCCGGCTCGACCGTGTAGTTGTTGGCTTCCTTCAAGGCGCCCGAGTAGACAGCAACGAGAAGCGTGCGGAACAGTTGCATGATCTCTTTGCGCTGAGCTTCGTTAGCCTTTCTCCAAGAAGGACCCACGGCCATACGTGTCATCGTGGCGAAGTCTGTATAGGGCAGAATCTTTTTATCTACAAGCTGATTAACATGCGCCGGGTCGGCTGCTGCCAAAGCCGGGTCTTTCTTAATTTCATCTAGAACCTGAGTAGATACGTCCATGACCAATTTCTCCGGAGCAAGACTCGGTTCAGCAGTTGCCGCGACTCCGAAAACGGAGAGGAAAAACACGACAATCAGGCTAATCAGTTTTTTCATTTCTTTTCATCCATAGCGGGTTTATCAGCATCGTCAGCGTCATCATCGCCGAACGGGCTCAGCAGCGGCTGCTGAATCATTGCAGGGCCGTCACCGTTCTGAAGCGAGTTCTGGCGCTGCTGCAGGTAAGCGTTTCGTGTCGCAACGTACGGGTCGACGGTCTTATCCAACATATCCGTGACCGGAAGCAGGCGCTCTCTGGCGTTGACGAACTTGGCGCCCCACCACGGCCATACGAACCAGTCCCTGCCGACGTACGTGTTCGGATCCAGGAAGACTTCAGGAACCAAGCCGACGGTGTCACGAACGGTTGAAGGTCCTAAGACCGGAATGACAAAATACGGGCCTTTCGGAACGCCCCAAGTTGCAAGGGTCTGACCGAAATCTTCCGGCATACGGGGAATATCAACCATCTGGGCTACGTCGAAAATACCAACGACGCCGACAGTGGAGTTAATCATGAGACGGAACAAGGAAAGAATGCCTTCTTCGACTTTTCCTTGAAGAACATTGTTGACCGCATTAGACGGCTCCATCGTGTTCTGGAACACGCGGGTCACACCTTCGCGCACGGGCTTCGGAGTGATGAACTGATAGCCCTTTGCCAAGGGACGGATCAGAATAAAGTCCAAACCTTGGTTAAAAGCAAAGGTCTGACGGTTCAAGGTTTCCCAGGGATCGTCGGGATTCTGACCGGAGTCTTTCGGGACGGAGGCACAGCCGGACAGTAAAGCAGCTCCGACGAGCGCAAGAGCCAAGATCTTCTTTTTCATTTTGTTATTCCTTCTTCGAGCCAGCGTTTTCTTCAGCCTTATTAAACATGAATTGACTGATCAAGTTCTCTAAAACAACAGCACTTTGAGTAAATTCTATTCTTCCGCCGTTTGTTAAGTCCTTATCATCGGCTCCGGGCTGCAGGCCGATATACTGCTCACCGATTAGGCCGGCCGTAAGAATCTTCGCAGAGGTATCTGCCGGGAACTTGAATTGGTTCTCCATAGAGATCACGACTTTTGCCTGGAACGTGTCGTTGTCGTAGCTGATGGATTTGACTCGGCCAACGAGCACACCGGCGCTTCTGACCGGAGCGCGGGCTTTCAAACCGCCGATGTTATCGAAGTAGGCGGTGACTTCGTAGCCCTTGGAAGTAGAGAACGAACTCAGGTTTGCGGCCTGGAGCGCTAAGAACAACAGAGCAACAATGCCGCCGAGGACAAACAAGCCGACGAGGAAATTAATTTTTGTATTCTGATTCTGCATGACTGACTTTCCTTTCTAACCGTGCGTAAACATAAAGGCGGTCAGAATGAAATCCAACCCTAAAACAACAAGAGATGAAACAACAACTGTTCGCGTAGTCGCGCTCGAAACACCTTCCGGCGTTGCACGAGCTGTATAGCCTTCGTAAAGCGCAATCGCTCCGACGGCTACGCCGAACACAAAGGTTTTGATAATGCCGTTGCCGATATCGGGGCCGACTTCAACACCGGCCTGCATCTGTGCCCAGAAGGCGCCGGAATCCAATCCGATCAACGGAACAGCCACGACCCAGCTGCCGATAATGCCGACAGCGGAGAACATGATCGCAAGCAGCGGCATCGAGATGACGCAGGCCAAAAAACGCGGTCCCAAAATTCTGCGGATAGGATCGACACCCATCATTTCCAGAGCGGAAAGCTGTTCACCGGCGTTCATCAAACCGATCTCCGCCGTAAGCGACGTACCGGCGCGCCCCGCAAAAAGAAGTGCCGTCACCACCGGTCCCAGCTCTCGGAGCAAGGACAGAGCAACTAAAACGCCGAGCGCCTGCTCGCTGCCGTAGCTCGAAAGGACGTAGTCGCCCTGAAGACCGAGCACAAAGCCAACGAATAATCCGCTCACCAGAATAATGACCAGTGAGTAATTGCCTACAAAATACAGCTGTTTGAGTGTGTCTTGAAAACGCGTAAACGACGGGCCGAGGTTTACAACTAAACGGAAAAGAAAGCGTGAGAAGTTTCCGAGCGTACGCACGCCGGAAAGCGCCCAGGCGCCGACGGAACTGATCCAATTAAAAATACCCATCATTTCAGACCAAGCTCCTGATTCAGCGGTTCGGCCGGATACTGGAATCGGACGGGACCGTCCGGCAAACCGTTAACAAATTGATAGACGAACGGATCTTTGCTTTGACGCAGCTCGTCAGGTGTTCCGTGTGCAGCGACTTTTCCGCTGGAAATCATATAGACGTAATCTGCGATGCCGAACGTTTCCTGAACGTCGTGCGTGACGATCAGACTTGTTGAGCCGAGAACAGTGTTCAAATTGCGGATCAGCTGAGCGGTCACGCCCATAGAAATCGGATCTAAGCCGGCAAAGGGCTCGTCATACATAATGAGCATCGGATCGAGCGCAACGGTTCTGGCGAGCGCTACGCGGCGGCTCATACCTCCGGAAATCTCAGACGGGTACAGTTGAGCGGCACCGCGAAGTCCGACCGCATTGAGTTTGAGCAAAACGAGGTCACGAATTAAAGCTTCCGGAAGATCCGTGTGCTCACGCAGCGGGAAAGCGACGTTATTGAACACCGTCATATCCGTAAACAGCGCTCCGAACTGAAACAGCATTCCCATCTTTCTGCGGATGCGGTACAGAGATTCGAGGTTGGCCGTATTCAGCCGTTCTCCGTCAATAAAGACCTCTCCTTTATCCGGCGTCAGCAAACCTCCGATAAGTTTCAGAAGGGTTGTCTTGCCCATGCCGGAGCCGCCCATAATGGCAATCACTTCGCCCTTACGGAAGGATAAGCTCACGTCATCCAAAATGACGCGGGAGCCTTCCGCATAAGAAAAGCTCATATCCTTAATTTCGACAATCCAGTCGTTGTCCTGTCTCTCCATCGTCGACCCAATAAAACCAAAACAGGCATTCTTACACAAATGCCTAATTGATCGATTATGCCACACCCGCGCGGGCTATTCCTTTGATTAAAGGCGTTAAATCGGATTCAGCTAATCACGGGGTAAAGAATTTTTTACATTTTTTATGCAGAAAATCGAGTAGGGTTTCGCTGATTTCCAGCGAACACCCTCTCACACCGCTGCCCGT
>OHRM01000793.1_pt1 | contig 16038 bp, 13 predicted proteins | sample 1578361 | NCBI WGS metagenome assembly OHRM01 (sample SAMEA3879590, study PRJEB24766) | human gut metagenome | biome: human-associated habitat; feature: feces | place: USA | collected 1985/1987 | reverse complement strand
AAAGAGCTAAGAATCAATGGGCTACAGAATAAATGAGAAAAATTGTGAAAATATCACCTAGAAACTGAGGAATTCAGGTTCAAGCTTTGCATCAACCGATGCAAACGAATATTTATTTAAGGAGTATGTTCCTAATCATAAGCGGATTCATTCTGCCCCGATAGAGCATGTATTGAGAAAAGAACTTGAGGATTTTGTTGGCAAAGGAGACTACGTGTTCTTTTCCCAAGAAACTGAAATAACTTGGAATGTTTGGACCGAAGGCAACATCCTCGGCAATTCTGTCGCAACTCACGGTAAAAATTTAATTTTCAAAGCGGACAAGGGCAGTTTTGTTCTCACACCTGAGTCTGTTTCAGTAAAAGGTTTTGGTTCAGCAGTCCAGGTTGGATATCAAGACAGCGTCCATATTTCGGCGGGAGAGAAGATTATCCTCAATAAACCGCAGCCCGGGGTTCTGGATGGCCACAAAGATCCGTACTCAATTACGTTGGGAGAGGGGGCTTCCGCCTTTCTGGAGGCCAAAGAAATCATCCTCTACGGCTCAATCGGGTGGATGGGCGCTGGAAGCAAAGCTGAGCTGAAAGCTTCAGAAAGTGTTCAGATTTTGACTGAAAAGGAGAAACACTCAGGTCTTTTTCCTTTATGGATCTTTGATGGCGCTCTGATCATTGATGCTCCAACCGTAATGATCAATCGCGATATTCTTGTTTCTAACTTGGACGAAGGTTACGAAACTTACGTTCATATCGGTCTTGATGAGAGGAAAGAATTAAAAACAAGAGACGTTCTATTCGGCGGAGAAATAACAGTCCGCGCTCAAAGTACACTCAAAGCAAAGTCATCCGATTCAATGATTTTTGATAAGGCTTTGCTGATAGACGGAAGCGGAAAAGTTGAAATTGAAAGCCGGAATATCGCCTTAAAAAAATTGAATTTTCAACAGACTGGCGGGTCTGCGTCTTTTACTGTTCTCCCCGAAGGAAGCCTAAAATTTGCTGATGCAGTCTCGGTTATTAATGGTGCGAGGCTGGATATTACTTTAGGCGAGAGAAGTGTCTTAAACGGTGCTGTCTTTACGGATTTTCAAGAGGGAAAGGGAGGTTCATATATTTCTTTGGGCGCCGGCAGCATTTGGCAAAACGCGATGCATTCCAACGTCACAGAGCTGACCGTATCGGAAGGTGCGGTTATAGAAGTTGGAAGCGACAAAGGCCTTCGTCCTCTGGAAATTCAAAGCCTCAAGGGAACGGGGGCGGCGTTCTATCTTCCGGGAGGAAGGGCTGGAAGTATCCGTCAGAGTGGAGACGCAGAGGGCGTTCACTCTGTTTATCTAGGAACCAGCGGTGCGAGCCTTACGGAGACGAAGTTAGTCCATCATGTTTTTAGTTTTGATGACGCTCTGCCCAGTGCTAACAGGTCCGAATTTGTTTTGGGCAATGGCGGCTTGGTAGAAGCCGGACCCTTTCAATATAAGCTGGATATCCAGCCGGTTGAGTATGAAGATCAAAGAGTTTGGTTAATTACTTCCGAAAAAGAAGAAAAACCCATTTTTCCTGTCTTTCCTCCGAATGATTCGACTGTACCTCCGCTCGATCCGGGTGAAACTCCTTCGATTCCGGCGCCCGCTCCCGAAGTACCTGAAGTCGGCTTGTCTCGTTCGGGTAAAACCGTGCTTTCTGTTGTTGGTTCGGGTGCCGCTGTCGTTCAATACCTCAGTTCGCTGGCGGACCTTCAGGAAAGAACGGGTGAGTTAAGAAGAGGCGCATCTGACGGAGCTTATGTTTTAGGCAGATACGAGAAGGGACGTTTTGCTTCCTATTCATCCGTTGGCAGCAGACTGAGATATTCGACCGTTTCTTTTGGTACCGATAAAAAAATCGATCAGAATTGGATTATCGGCGCCCAACTTGGCATGACTGACGGGAACATTAGGGTCGAGGGAGACGCGGGGAAGACAGACATTCATTCTTTTGGCGGTAAGGCCTATCTGACGTGGTTTAAGGAGGATGCCTACGTTGATACAGTGCTGACCTTTAACCGCCACAAGCAGAAAATGCGAGCCAACTTAATGGAAGGAACCACTGCGCACGCTGCCTATCATAACTTTGGATTTGGCATCTCTTCTGAAGGCGGAATTCGATTCAATTTTTTGGAGAATGCAAATGGTTCGGCGTGGTTTATCGAGCCTCAGGCGCAACTCTCCTACTATAGATTGCTTGGAGAAGACTTTTCTTTTTCGCATGGTATGAAAGTTAAGGTTAATTCCTCCGACAGTCTGAATATGAGGGTCGGGTTGGCGGCAGGTCGTGCCTTTAACAGCCCTGACGGTCAGAGGACAGGCAGCTTATTTGTCAAAGCCGGAGTCAACCATGATTTCCTAGGTAAAACTAAGATTCGTATGAACGAATTTGATTTTAAAACCCGCTCGTTAGGCACTCGGTTTTATTTCGGGGTTGGAGGAGAGTATGCTTTCGGGAACCAATGGAAAGCGTTTGCTCAGATCGGCGGAGAACATGGCAATCGCCTGAATGTGGATTTTTCCTGTAAGGCAGGCATCAAGTACACTTTCTAAAAAGAAAACCCGAGCCACAAGTTCGGCTCGGGTGGTCAGAAAAATACTTTTTAATTCACCGGCGGCAGATCAACGGATAGGCGATCAAATTCTTTAAGCCATTCTTTTTTCCAAATGGCTTTTTGTTCGTCTGTTACCCACGCTGCTTCAATGCTGTTTTCAAGCATTTTGCGCAGCTGCGGTAACGTGAAATCCAGCCAATTATGCATCAGAAGCCATGACTCTGAAATAGAAATATGATGCATCGTCGGGTCATCACTATTGGGAAACACTTTGAGTCCCAGTTCAACCATTTTGCGAACCGGATGCTTGATCGCCCACTCTTCATCCGACAATGTTCTTAAGTAGTAAGAATTTGTCGGGACGACGGCAAAGTGCATGTCGGAAGCTTTTGCTTCCTTGATGAGCTCCGGATTGTCGATAATCGTGTAGCCGTGGTCAATTCGATCGGCTCCAAGAAGTTTCATGGCGGTTTCAACGTTTCTCCAATGCTCACCGAATTCTCCGGCATGAATGGTGATTTTGAAACCTGCCTCTTTGGCCATCTTGAAAGCTTTCCAGAAGTTTTCCGGTTCGTGATTGGTTTCTCGATAATCGATCCCGAGTCCGATCGTGTAATCATCAGGATGTTTAGTCATTTCTTCAACGAGTTCAACAGCCGCTTCCGGAGTGTCCTCGCGGTCGATGGAAGGAATAGAACGAGCCGTGACACCATAACGCTGCATGCCTTGTCTGATACCTTCGTTAATAGCTTGGCGGGCTTCATCATAGGACATGAAATGTTTTAAGCCCGTCCAGTTCCAGTAGAACTCAATATATTTAACACCCTGACTCGCTACTCTTTGGATATGTTTCAGAGTAATTCGAGTTAAAAAAGAGGGCTTGGAAAGGACTTTGCTCTCCAAGCACCTGAAAATTCTTAAAACACCGACCGGCTTATCACCTCTCGTATAGAAATTGTTGATCTCTTCTTGGCTGACATCCGCCCCGGATTCAGCGACAAGCTCTTCAAAAGTTTCCTTACTGGTAGTACCTAATAAATGGCAATGCAATTCGAGCTTGGGGAAAGTTTTGAAAAAGTTAAGCCATTCTTCGGGAAGCTGCTTTGAGAAAGGAGAATCCGGAACAAAGCCGGGATTATCAGAACGCATATAGCCCCTCTTTTTTTGGATTTGAGTCTCGTTAAATATACAACTGAATGCTTCCAAAGCTCATGGATAAGTATCAGTTCGTTACAAAGAATGAATTAATAAGGCAAAACCCTAGTTCTAAAAATCAAAAGTCTCTTATAAAGAAAGGGATCGTTAAAATTTGATCATATTTTAAAAACGAAATCACCGCATCCCACGGAGAGTTCAAATGGTCGACAGCATCCTTGCCGTTATCGTTCTCATCCTTGCAGGCTGGGCAATCGCAAAAAACTACGACGCTAAAGTTGTTTTGTTTATTGCAGCCCTTGTTCTTCTTTACTCGGGACTTCTTTTAGGACACAACGTTCTAGGAGCAAAAGCAAGTACCGGCTTATCTTGGGTGGACCCCTTCAAGGTTATTAAAGATCAGTTCGTGCGTCAGTACGGTAATGCGGGCTTAATCATCTTGACGCTCTTCGGGTTCGCGGCCTATATGTCGCATATAGGAGCAAACGATATGGTCATCAAGGTGCTGACCAAGCCTCTTTCCTATGTTCGCAAACCGATTATCCTGATCCCCATGGTTTTCTGGGTCGGAACCTGCCTTCAGATTATTATCCCTAGCGCTGCCTCTCTTGCGGTCATCTTAATGGCGACGCTGTTCCCGGTTCTTCGAGCTGCCGGAATGTCGACATTAACGGCTGCAGCACTGATTGCGACTACTGCAACCATTGTTCCGACCCCGCTGGGCGGTGACAATGTGGTCGCGGCCCGAGTCCTAGGCTTTGATAATGTTGTTGACTATGTCGCGTTTCATTTGGCCCCGATAACCATACCCGCTCTGTTTGTCATGGGTATTGTTCATTATTTTTGGCAGAGTTATTTGGATAAGAAAGACGCAGGAATGTTAAAAGAGCTGGATAAAGAAGCTTTTATCGAAGCCGAACGCCCGGAGAAAAACACGCCGACTTGGTACTTTATTTTCCCGATCCTTCCCTTGGTTTTAGTGATTTTCTTCTGGGTGTTCTTTAGAAAAGCTAAAGTCGGTCTGGTTGAAATTACGTTGTTCTCACTGATATTGGCTTTTGCCTGCGAGTTGATCAGAAAACGCAATATCAAAGCCGGCATGAAAGATCTGGGTATCTTCTTCAAAGGAATGGGAGACGGCTTCTCGAAGGTAGTCGTCCTAATCGTTGCGGCTTCTTCCATGGTGTTCGGTCTTCGTGTCATGGGTTTGATCGATGCGATTTCGAATTCCATTTCCAATTTTGAAAATGCCAAAGTTGGCCTGATGCTGGCTTTCTCCGGTATTACGGGGTTGATCACATTTATCAGCGGCTCAGGCAATGCTGTGTTCTACAGTTTCATTGAGCTGATTCCTCAGATTGCGCAAAAAGCCGGTATTGACCCAATCATGGTTGCACTTCCGATGCAGTGCATGTCGAATTTGTTCCGCTCTATGTCTCCTGTCGCAGCGGTCATCATTATTGTTTCGGCTTCTGTGAAGGTAAATCCTCTGGTTCTCGTCAAGCGCACGTGGGTTCCTCTGATGAGCGGCGTTGTAGTGGTATTAGCGCTTTCATTCTTCAAGTACATGTGATAAAAAACGGTGCGTATAAGAAACTGTCTGCACTGACTTAAGTAAGGTTTGCAGAAATTGTCATTAGAAAAAGCGAAAAAGCATTTGGAGAAATTCGGCCTCTCGGATCGAATTCGAATTGCAAAGGAATCAACAGCAACTGTGGCGCTTGCAGCCAAAGCATTTGACTGTGAAGAAAAGAAGATTGCTAAGACTTTGTCGTTCATGCTTCCAAGCGGACCGATTCTAGTGTTAGCAGTCGGTGACGCGCGAATCGATAACGCGAAGTTCAAACATACTTTTGCAGCCAAAGCTAAAATGATCAAGCCGGAGGAATGTGAACAAATCATCGGACATGCGCCCGGAGGCGTATGTCCTTTCGGAATCAATGAAGATGTGAAGGTTTATTTGGACGAATCTCTTAAAAGTATGGATTCCGTACTTCCGGCATGCGGGACTTCCGATACCGGCATTGAACTGACGATTCCTGAATTGGAAAAATCTTCCTGCTGCACAGGCTGGGTCGATATAACTAAAACGCTTGATTAATTCAAAACTTCTCTCATCGGAGTTTGAAGCCACTGATCGTTCAGACCTTCTTTAACCCAGCGTCTCTCAGCTGTATCTCCCTGCAGCAGCGAGTTGCTCATGTCCATTGAGAATTCCTCAAAACATTCTTCAAGCGTCTTGCTGTGTGCGTCTGCAAGAAGTGCCCAGCTGCTGGTCGCATCTGAACCGATTTTAACGACATAATTGGTCTGAATCAGTCTGGAGAGCAGCGCATCGACAGCTTCCGGATAACTTCCAATCTTATCGGCAAGTTCGATGTTGGTCATTTGAGGATTGCCGGACTCCTTAGCTAACATAAGGATTCGAAGGAGGGCAACCGCTGAGAGCAGCTCGTCTCCGCTCTTATCGAAATCCTTATAGCGTTTGGCGCGCAGCATCGGCAGCGTTGCTGTAATAGCCGCACCGGCCAGAACAAACATCCAGTTTATGTACATCCATGTCAGCATAACCGGAATCGCGGCAAAGGCACCGTATATCGTCGTGTAGGAACCGCGCATGACATAGATGCCGAAGCCCCATCGGAAGACCGTAAAAACTAAGGCAATCAGAATCCCCCCGACGAGTGCGTCTCTCCAAAGAACCCGGCAGTTTGGAACGTATTTATATAGTGCAGCAAGGATAATAGATTGAAAAATTAATTGGCCGATCGGAATGAGCCACTGGGCGTAGACAGATAAGTGTCCCGACATCGCCATTCCGGTTAGGTAGGAAGAGGCTGCAAGACTGATGCCGATAGCAACGGGCCCAAGCGTGAGGAGAGCCCAGTACATCAGCACTCTCTGCCATAAACTTCTAAGTTTGAGAACTTCATAAGTCGAGTTTAAAGCTGAATCGATAGTTGCAATACAAAGCAGTGCGGATACCATCAAACCGATTAAACCGAAGGCAGTTAAACCGGCAGCTTGAGTGGCAAACTGCTTGATGTAGCCTAAGATCTGATCACTGTATTGTTCAGGCAGCAGGGTTGAAAAAATAAACTGCTCAAAGGCTTCGCGATAAGGAGCGAACAGCGAAAAGGCAGAAAAAGCCGCCATGATGACAGCTAAAGCAGGAACAATGGAAAGAAGAGTCGTTAGCGTCAGCGAGGATGCGACCTGTTTCAAAGAGGCTTTGTCGATACGTTCCATCACGAACATACCGAAATTCCACATTCTTTCTAAATTGGCATGTTTGGTGACAAACGCCGGGACTCTACGACTCATATTTTTCCTTTAGCACTCGACGACGCAGACGGCTAAGCCGCCGAGACTGGTTTCCTTATATTTATTTGCCATGTCCTTGCCGGTCTGCATCATGGTTTCGATTACCTGATCCAGACTGACATAATGGGAGCCGTCTCCCATCATGGCCAAACGGACGGAGTTGACCGCTTTGACAGCGGCAATACCGTTGCGTTCGATGCAAGGAATTTGTACCTGTCCTCTGACGGGATCACAGGTTAGGCCCAAATGGTGTTCCATACCGATTTCGGCGGCGTTTTCAATTTGTTCATTGGTCGCTCCGAGTGCTGCGGCTAATCCGGCCGCTGCCATAGAACAAGCCACGCCGACTTCGCCCTGACAGCCGACTTCTGCTCCGGAAATAGATGCGTTCTTTTTGTAGAGCGCACCGATGGCGCCGGCGACTAAAAGGAACGTGCGAATACCTTCTTTATTTGCCTGCGGGATGAACTGGCGATAATAGTTAATGACGGCGGGAATGACGCCGGCTGCTCCGTTCGTTGGAGCAGTAACAACTCGGCCGCCCGCTGCATTTTCTTCACTCACGGCAAAAGCGTAAGCATTGATCCAGTCAATCACTTGAAGGGGATCGTCAGCGACTTTCAACGGGCTGTTGAGGAGCTTTTCGTAAAGTTCGTTGGCACGGCGTTTTACCTTCAGAGGGCCGGGCAAACATCCTTTAGCGTTCAACCCGCGGTCGATACACATGCTCATTACAGACCAAATATGATCTAAGGTATCGTCGATCACTTCATGGCTGCGGATGACTTCTTCATTGGCCCGAATCACGGCTTCCATACTCAGTCCGTTTTTACGGCATTGTTTCATGAGTTCATTGGCCGTGGAGAAAGGATAGGGCAGTGCTTTTTTATCTTCTTCCGTCGCAGGGAGGGCGCGGGGCTCCTGTTTGAGCTTGGCTTCTTCTTCCGTTTCGATAAAGCCGCCTCCGACAGAATAATATTTTCGAGAAAAGAGCTCGCTGCCTTTGGCATCAAAGGCCGAAATGATCAGCGTGTTGGTATGGTAGGAATCCAGGACAGAAGGTTCAAAAGTGAGGTCTTTGCTGTAGGTGAAAGAAATCGGCTTGCAGCTGTCGAGAAGCAAACGATTTTTGTCTTTGATGTCTTTGATCCAGTCGGGAATTGAGTCAACGTCGATTACGGAAGGACTTTTACCCATTAAGCCAAGCAGAACTGCACTGTCAGTGGCGTGTCCGATACCTGTTGCAGCCAGCGACCCCATTAGTTTTACTTTGATTCCTTCAACTTCGGGGAAGAGATGCTGACTTCTCAGGAGGGAAATAAAGTTGCGCCCTGCACGCATCGGCCCCACGGTATGGGAAGATGAGGGACCGATACCGATACGGTACATGTCAAAAACAGAAATGTTCATATAGCCTTCGAGAGTATTTCTAAATATTGCACGATGGATAACCGAGCGGAATACAAAACTGCCTCAAATCGGTTATTCTTTTGGTGCATGCATTCTAAAGTTTTTAGCTCTCGGAAGGAACTGATTTTTCATGGAAATCAAAGCGTTGTTAGTAGCTTCTGTCTTAGCTGGTCAGTTCGGTTTGTGTTATGCCTCTTCGGACGGAGATCTCATTGAAGGCATTATTCCGGAGCCGGACAGTATTTCAGTGACGTCCGTGGTTATAGAGCCCTTCCATCCTGACTTTGAAAAGCACTCCGCCGGATTAACTGCCGGTAAGACTCCGGTTTGCCTGAAGATCACAAGAGTTCGAGAGGCCGACGGCTTGTCTTGGGTAACGCAGACAACCGTCAACCCCCTTTTCACAGAAGAGGCTTGCCGGAGAGCGTCAACAGAGACGCCTAGCGGCCGAGAGCATTTGTTCCATCAGGACTGATGAGTGCGATTAGTCGGAGTGCCGTGGGTTTCAGTGGTGAAAAACTGCAGCAAAAGCACTCCTAAGCCGAGCGCGACCACGCACACGGCAAAAGACGTCACTTGAATATTTCCTAAACTCACGATCGGAGAAACAATCCCTCCGAGCAAAAAACCGATACTTCCGATGATGGCCGAAGCCGCTCCGGCATATTTGCGCCCCAAATTCATGGCAGTGGCTGTAGCGCCGGTAAATATAAAGCCTAGGCAAAAAACCATTAGAAGAACGGAGCCTTCATAGGTGTAAAGATCTTTGGTCGTTAATCCGAAGACTAAACCTAAAACTGCGGCAATCAAACTTCCCGCCGTTCCGAAGTACGTGGCTTTAGCCGTTGTGGAAAAACGGACGGCAAGAAAAGCGCCGGCACCGATGGCAATGGCATTGAGGGCGAAGAGAAGCGAAAAATGGAACTGGGAGAGTCCGAATTCGTTCTGCAAAATAAAAGGCGTAGAGGAGATATAGGCGAAAAGGGCTCCCATACTTAATCCGAACACAGTTGTGAAAGCGGCAAAATTCGGTACTTTGCACACCAAAATAAAACCTTCAAACGAACGAAGGAAAGAGCCTTGTTCACGAGCATCTTTAGGAAGCGTTTCTTTAACCGGAATCACCATTGCTGTAATGACAACACCGATTCCTAAAAGTATGTAAAAAATACCACGCCATCCAATAAGATTTGCTACGGATCCTCCTATCACAGGGGCAGCTACCGGTGCGATTCCGTTTACTGCACCGACAATGGCAATGATCTTGGCAAGTTCTTTACCTGAATATAAATCCGTTGGGGCAGAGCGCGAGTAAACAATAGCGCCGGCGCCCCCTAAACCTTGAAGAAGACGCGCGATGTTGAAAGTATCGATGTTTTGGGATAAGCAGCAAAAAAGGGTGCTGACGATGTAAAGGAGAAGGGAAAAATATAAGACCGGTTTGCGGCCGTATTTATCGCTTAAGGGGCCGAATATAACTTGACCGAAAGCGAGTCCGACCATGCAGAAGGTCAGACCTAATTGGACCGAAGAAACCGAAGCAGAGAATACTTTTGTCATTTCCGGCATTGCCGGAAGGTACATATCTATGACAAACGGACCGAAGGCCGAGAGCATTCCTAAGACAATAATTAGGTAAACAGAATACATGCAAATTTTCAATGAAAGTCAGGCTGAAAGTTTAAGAGCTTTAGCTCTCTACTTGCCTTTTTCTCTTTCAACTCGAGCTCAAAGGTAAAAATATTTCTCTTTACTTGAAGATAAAAATGTGAGCAATTCATGAGTGAATTCGATTGATTGGTAGTCTTTTTTACATAGCTCAAACGAAAGTTGATAAATAAGTCGAGAATGTATATACAGAAACACCTCGCGATTTGCGAGGTGCTTCGAGAGATCAAAGAAGTCCTTAGACGATGGTCAGGGCCAAAACGACGACACCGACAATCAAAGGAATCGCCGTGCGTTTTACCAATTGGATCGGGGGTACCATAGCCAAACCGGAAAGCACAATGACAACACCGGCAATGGGGGACATCGTACGGCCCATCTGGCCTGAGATAAGGGCCATTGCGCCGAGGTTTGGAATCGGCATACCAAAAGAGGCGGCATGCGGGGTGACTGCTTCATTGAAGGCAAAAGTTGCTGCATCGCCGGAACCGGTAATGGCTGCCATGATGAACGGACCGAAAGACCCGCCCCAGCGGGCGATCTCGTTGGAGCTCTTTAAAACTTCGACGAAGGCATCGATTAACCCGGTGGCTTTTAAACCTGCGGCAAAAACACCGGCTGTGATGATGATACCCATGACGGAGCCGTAGCCTTCGCCCATACCTTTGAAGAAGTCCTTGGTGAACTGCTGAGGATTCACCCAAGAAACAATCAATGCGAAAATGGCACCGATGACCATGGCCTGGGCCACGCCCATCTTTATGACCGGAACGTAAGAGTTACCGAGCAGAAGAATGACGAGAGGGACCAAAGGTGCAATGGCTTTGAGCGGATTGATGCGTTCAATGCCGCCGCTGTGGTCTGCTGAGGTGTAGTAGTCTTCAAGTTCTTTAGCAGTTGGTTTGTTGTCTCTGAGAATCAGACAGACGATTGTCAGGCCGACAGCCCCGATTAAGACCATTGCTATGGAGTAGGGTGTGTGCAGGCTGATGAGGTCCATCATGTCCATATTGGCAATTTTGGCAACAACACTGTTGTGGCTTGTTCCCGGAGAAATGTTGGAGCCGAAAGTGCCCATCAGGACAGCGGCGCCGGCAGCGGCCGGACGGATGCCTGCGCGGATCATCACTGGGATGAAGGTTGCACCCACGGCAGCGGCACAGCCGGATGCAGACGGAATGGCAACGTTGATGAAGCTTGTGATGATGGTGGTGGCGGGGATTAGAAGAATGCCCAGTTTATTGAGGGGGGCGGCTAAGAATTTGACTAAATTTTTATCGCATCCTGTGGTCGTTACTACATAGGCAAAACCCATGGACGAGCAGATCGCCATGATGAGCGAAGCGTTTGCCATGCTTTTAGCAAATTGATCAAGCGCTGCCATCGGTTTCATGGCAATGCAGCAGAGGAAAAGGCCGGCGGTAAACAGCACCAAGCGTGTTTCATAACGCTTAATCAGGCAGTAAACCGTGACCAGGATTACGGCAATCGCAATCCAGGCGGTTAGAGTCATAAAAATACCTTTTGAGATAAATAAAGAAGGCCGCAAGGCCGCTTAAGGTCGTCATTATAAGTGTTACTGCTTACTCGTTGTTACTTAATACTTTCGGAGGCGCATTGCTGCTGACGAATTTTCTGTCTGACAGGCAAAACCGCTCAGAAAAAGATTGGTTTATTCTGTTCCTTTTTGAATAAACACTAAAAATAAAATGAACGATTGGCTGACTAGAGTCTCTGCCGCCAGCGGTATCCCTTCCGAAATTTTTATCCTTGGCTTCATGGCATTTTTTCTGCTGATTTTCTTAGCGATTGGCATTATTTACTGTCTGATCAGATTAAGAAGCATCAGTGCCAATACGCTTCAGACGATTGCACAAGCTCGTATGGCTTGGCGCGAAGATTTAGGTGCCGCGGTGACTCAGAGTAAAGATCTGATTGCTGATCGGATGAAGCCGAATTTCATCGAGACGGAACGCACGCTGGAACGCTCCTTTCAGGAGGTTTCGGCCGGAATCCGAAGCGAAACCTTTGCAAGTCTCAAAGCTGTGCAGGACACGCTTAACCAGTCTCTGACCCGCAATGATGAACAGATCAGTTCCGTGAACAAGCGATTTGAGGAGCTTTCCAAAAACATTCGAGAAGAGATCGCTGAAAGCGGGAAAGTGGTTCAAAGCACATTGAATCAATCTCTGATTCGTAATGACGAGCAGATTAAGAGTCTCAATGGGCGTTTTGAAGAACTCTCTAAGACACTTCGCGGAGAAATTTTTGCAAATTTGAAAGCTGTTCAAGATACGCTGAATCAGTCGCTCACCCGTAATGACGAACAGATTCGCGGCGTAAACCAGCGCTTCGAGACGCTGTCTTCGACGTTAAATACTTCGCTTAATGAACTGCGCAAACAGATCGATGACGATTTGAAGGCACTCAATAAAGATAATGAGGCTAAGTTAGAGAAGATTCGAGAGACCGTGGAGGAAAAGCTTCAAAACACGCTGACAAGCAAAGTCGGAGAAAGCTTCTCGCAGGTGACGCAGCAGTTAAACCGTGTTTATGAAGGCTTAGGTCAAATGAAAGAGCTCGCCGAAGAAGTCGGCGGCCTTAAGCGCGTCTTCGTCAACGTCAAGAGCAGAGGCATGCTCGGTGAAGTCCAACTTGAAGCGCTGCTGAAAGAATATTTCACGGAAAGCCAGTACGTTAAAAATGCTCATCCGGTTCCCTCAAAGCCGAAGATGGTGGTTGAATTCGCCGTCAAACTTCCGGGCCTAAACGGAAGAACCTGCTTGCTGCCGATTGATGCGAAGTTCCCGGTTGAGGACTATCAGAGACTATTGCAAGCGGCAGACGAAGGCGACCGAGAAGGTGTTGCTGAAGCTCGTTCGAAATTAAGAACGCGTTTTAGAAACGAAGGGAAATCCATTGCCGAGTACATCAATGTGCCGGAGACTACAGATTTTGCCATTATGTTTATTCCGTCCGAAGGTCTTTATGCAGAGGCTTTGGCGCTCGAAGGTTTGACCAACGAGCTCTTCACTTCTTACCGCGTTTACATCATGGGTCCGTCAACGCTGGCGAGTGCTCTTTGCGCTTACCGAGCCGGCTTCCAGACGCTTGCCATTGAAAAGAAGAGCTCTGAAATCAGAAAGATCTTGTCTTCTGTGCAGACAGAGTTTGCAAAGTACGGCGAAGTCCTCAACAAACTTAAGTCTCAGGTTGAAACGGTGGCTAAAACCGTGGATATCGTCCAAACCAAGACGAGAAAAATGAATCTTCAGCTGGGAGTTGCTTCCGAGAGTGATAAGGAAGAGGATCAGCCGATGTCGCTGCCGTCTCCGGTTTCTAATCAGAGCTCACTCACATCAGTGCAGTAGAAAGCTAACTGAAAAGCCCGAATTGCATTCGGGCGCTAGAAATGAAAAGAGCCGGAAAATTTCCGGCTCAACTTCTTTAGAAAACCTATTAGGCTTTCATTGTCTTTTCAGCGACAAAGGTAGCCAGTTCGCGTGCAGCGTCTCTGGCTCTTTCAGGCGCTGCGTCAAAGATCTCAGCCATCAGGCGTTCGCTGACGTATTCAGGATTGAAATCCAGATGCAGGTCATTGCCGTGCATTTCACATTTTGTGAAGGCACCGTCCGGGGAGCACTGAGAGGCAATTTCAGCGACTTTGCCTTTAGCAAGCATTGCAATCACAGGATTCTTGAAAGATAACTCAACGTGGTTGGCAGAGATATTCTTTAAGTTCAAGAAATCACGTGCTTTGTAGAGCTGTTCAATAGGGAGGGCCATTTTCTTCCTTTCTAAAAATTTTCGGATATTTTAGTTCATCAGTCCGGAGATAAGGACTGCCAGGACAAGAGCTGGGCACAGAATGCCGATGCAGACTCTGAGCACTTTTTTCCAGCCCGGATAGTTCTGAAGAGACGTCCAATGGGCATGAACTTTGTCCCATGCGAACCAAGCCGCTAGAAGACAGGCAATAATGCCTCCGATCGGAAGCCCGAGGTTAGAGACAAAGAAATCAGCTAAATCGAATGCGGTCTTGCCGAAAATCTTGTAGTCAGCAAGAAGGCCGAAAGACAGAGCGCACGGGATGCTAAGGATCAGCATAAAGAGCAGGCAGACGGTCACGGCAGTTGCACGTTTCATATTCAGTTCCTGGACCATCCATGTAATGTCAATTTCGAGCATTGATACGGCTGAAGTTAAAGCAGCAATGATCAGACAGAAGAAAAAGACAATAGAGAACAGGTGCCCGAAAGGCAGCTTGGCAAAGATCACCGGCATCGTAATGAATGTCAGGCCGGGGCCTGCGGCCGGATCCATACCGAACGCGAAGTTTGCCGGCAGAATCATTAAACCTGCCATCAAAGAGATGAGGAGAGAAAGAACAACGATCCAGAAAGTGGAGCTGACAAGTTCTGTCTTGTCGTCGATATAGGCGCCGTATGTAATCATGCAGCCGGCACCGACCGAGAACGAGAAGAAGACCAGACCCATGGAATCGAGAAGCGTCTTCCAGCTGAATTTGGAAAAATCCGGCAGGAAGAGATATTCCACGCCTTTCATGGCGCCGGGCTGCATCAGACCTGTGATGATCAGAATGATCATGAAGATAAACAGCATCGGCATGAGGATCTTGGAACACAATTCGATGCCGCCTCGAATGCCGAAGGCAACCACAAATCCGACTAAGGCAAGAAAGCCGACCTGCGCGGAAATGGCGACCCAAGGAGATGAGGACAGGCTTCCGAAAAGCGCACCGAGCGTTTCCGGATCGGCGGAGGGGAACCCGATGATGGCTTCAAAGAAGTACAGAAGGCACCAGCCGCCGACAACCGAATAGAACGAAAGCACCACAAAACCGATGATGATGCCGAGATAACCCAAGACCGACCAGAAGGGTCCGCCTAAGTTTCGGTAAGCCGTGACGATTCCGCCTTTACCGGCTTTACCCAAGGTAATTTCCGTAAGCAAAAGGCCGAAGGCCAAGGTAAAGGAAAAAATAATGTAGGGGAGCAGGAAGGCTGCTCCGCCTTCGGCGCCGGCCATGTATGGGAACTTCCAAATTGCGCCCAGACCGATGGCTGCGCCGACACTGGCTAAGACAAACCCAACTTTGCCGGTAAATGTTTTTTCTTGTTGTTTTGATGCTTGGGACATCTGAGAATACTTCCTCGGTTTTAGATCAGATTAAAGATTGCAACCACAACGATGAAGCAGGGGGCAACGAAGGCCAGCATAAAACGGAAGAACTTCATGAAGCCGTCGGAATGCTTAACGCTGGAGTTGATTTCATATTTGGTGCGGTCAAAGAAGAACCAGCCTGTCATTGCAACGACGAAGAGGGCGCTCAGCGGCATCAGGATGTTGCAGCAGAGGAAGTCAATCGCATCAAAAATGTTCTTGTCCATGATCTTGTAATCAGCCCACGGACCCATCGAGAGAGCTGAGGGAATAGAGCAGATGGAAAGAACGATGAACAAAAGCACGGAAGCTGTTTTGCGGGAGAAATGGAATTCGTCCATTAAGTAGGCGAGCGGAACTTCAAACAAAGAGCAGACAGCCGTAGAAGCAGACGGCAAATACGTCGCCTAACGGAATGTGCGAGAACACGGCCGGCATCGTGATGAATGTCAGACCTGGACCTGCAGACGGGTTAAGGCCGAAGGCGATAACCGGGGGAATAACCATTAGACCGGCGAGAATGCAGGAAATAAAGGCTAAAACAGAAACCCAAAGAGCAGTGGTGGTCAGATTTTCTTTATGAGAAATGTAAGAACCGTATGTGACCATAATGCCCATGCCGACGGAGAGCGAGAAGAATGTGAAGCCCATGGCGTTGAGCAGAGAGTTTGCTGTGACCTGATCCCATTTCGGAGAGAAAAGGAACTTAAGGCCTTCCCA
>OHRM01000788.1_pt1 | contig 16095 bp, 18 predicted proteins | sample 1578361 | NCBI WGS metagenome assembly OHRM01 (sample SAMEA3879590, study PRJEB24766) | human gut metagenome | biome: human-associated habitat; feature: feces | place: USA | collected 1985/1987 | reverse complement strand
GGGGCGCTTTTATGATAAAAGGACCGCCGCAAGGCGGTCCTTTTTTGCTGTGATTTACGTTCCGGGTTTACAGGATCATGACGCCGGCCTTTTCGCAGGCTTCCATGGTCTCCTTGTCCCACAGGCTGGCCTGCACTTCGCCGATGTGGCAAGTGCCGATCATCAGCATACACAGACGGCTCTGGCCGATGCCGCCGCCAATGGTCAGGGGCAGCTGGCCCGCCAGCAGCATCTTGTGGAAGGGCAGCTCGCGGCGGTCATCGCAGCCGCGCTTGTGCAGCTGGTAGTCCATAGCGGCCTCATCCACACGGATGCCCATGGAGGAAATCTCAAAGGCGCGGTCCAGCACGGGGTTGTACATCAGGATGTCGCCGTTCAGGGACCAGTCGTCGTAGTCGGGGGCGCGGCCGTCGTGGGGCTTGCCGCTGCGCAGGGGTGCGCCGATCTTCATCAGGAAGGTGGTGCCGTTCTCCTTGACAAAGGCGTTCTCGCGCTCCTTCGGGGTCAGGTCCGGGTACTTGTCCTCCAGCTCCTGGGTGGTGACGAAGTACACCTCCCGGTCCAGCTTGACCCGCAGGCTGGGGAAGGCCACGTTCAATGCGTCGCTGGTCTCACACACGGCGGCGACGATGGCCCGGACGGTGGCCTTCAGATACGCCTCGTTCCGGTCCTCCCGGGAGATGATCTTCTCCCAGTCCCACTGGTCCACATAGACGGAGTGGATGTTGTCCAGATCATCCTCATCCCGGCGGATGGCATTCATATCGGTGTACAGGCCCTTGCCCTCGTGGAAGCCGTAGCGCTTCAGGGCCAGACGTTTCCACTTGGCCAGAGAGTGGACCACCTCGGCGTCCTTGCCCCCGACGCCGGGGATGTCGAACCGGACGGGACGTTCCGTGCCGTTCAGGTTGTCGTTCAGACCGGAATCGGAAGCGACAAACAGGGGGGCGGACACCCGGCGCAGGTTCAGGGCATTGGAAAGATTGGTCTGAAAGGATTCTTTGATAAAGGCGATGGCCCGCTGCAGCTCGTAGTTGGGCAGGGGGGCCTTGTAGCCCTGGGGGATCACAAGAGTGCTCATAAAAAGGCTCCTTCTTTCTCGGTTAGTTCAGCTTGTCCAGACCCAGACGCAGACGGCGCAGGGTCTCATCCTTGCCCAGCAGGTGGCAGATCTCCACGGCGCCGCCGGGCGTCACCAGCTTGCCGGCTGCGGCAATGCGGACAGGCCACATCAGCGTGGCGTTCTTGACCTCCAGCTTGGCAGCCAGATCAATGAGGGTATCGTGGATCGCGTCCACAGTCCAGTCGGAAATGGCTTCCAGAGCGGGGATGGCGGCCTCCAGCATAGCCTTGGAGACCTCGGCGTTGGTCTTGGACTTCTTGTTAGTGAAGAACTCAACGTCATAATCGGGCAATGCGTCGAAGAAATCGACCTTTTCGGGAATGTCCGTCAGCTTTTCGCACCGGGCCTGCAGCAGCGCGGCTTTGGCTTCCTCCTCGTAGGGGCTTTCCGCCAACGCAAGGAGCTTGGCGATCTTTTCCGTAATCTTTGACATAAACAACCGCCTCTTATCCGGCCATGCGCCGGGCTCTGCGCTCGGCGTGCTTCTGCTTGAGCCGCGTATAGTCCCCTTCGTAACGCTGGCAACCGACTTTGTTCAGGCGGCGCAGCGCGGCGGAGTGGAACTGAAAAACGGCAGCAGTCCTGCAGTTTACTCCGGTAAATACATCGGCATTGTAACGCTTGTAGTCCACGATGTAGCCCAGATCATTTTCCTCCATATAGTCCATGAAGGCGGTGCTGTCCACCTCCAGCATCCCGTCACAGAGAAATGCCTGATAACGAGACAGCGGCTGACCAAGGTTCTGCGTCATGGTGATGCGCTCTCCGGCGTTGACCGGAAGAAGCTGCACCTTGATCGCCGGGGTATTCGGGTAGCCTTCCTCCTCCAAAACCTTGACCAGCTGCGGCCAGTAGACCTTTTCAGGAAAGTCCAGAAAGGTTTCCTTTGCCGGTTCCGCTTCGTTTTCCTTGGCCTGCACAAAAACCTCACCGTTTTCCTGCACGGTCAGGCTGCTGTGGCCTCTGGAGTTCAGATCGGTGACCAGCGCCTCCAATACGGCGCGGCCCCGTGTCTCAAACCAGACGCGGGGGTTTACCGGCTGCCGGTTTGGCGGCTGTGTGTCCGATGCCCCAGCCACCAGCGGAGAGAGCTTGACAAGCGAACAGTCCAGATTTGCCTTCTGATCCAGCTTCACATCGGCGTAATCAAAATCCGGAATACCATAGACGCGGATACGGGCCGTGCCGCCCTCCACCGCAAATCGGGAGGGCTTGTCCGCCAGCCACTCCCAACGGGCGTTGGGATATGCGGCGTGGAGCATGGCGGTGATCCGGTAGTTTACATGGCACAGCAGCGCGTCTGCCAGTTGACCGCCGCCATTTGCCGCCGCGGTCTGCTCGCGGAGCCGAGCCTCTTTTGCGCGGTAGGCACGGTTGTTGCGCCAGAGCGGAAGAGCCTGCGTCAAAAGCCACCACAGCAGCCAAAGGGCAAACACCGCCAGCAGCAGGGGGAGAAGCATCCGCCCGCGGACGAGCGCGAGAATGGCGATCACGATACCGATGAGAAGCGAGATACTGCTCCAAAAGGGAGATTCTTTTTTCATTTCAGTTGCCACCTTTCAAAAATAATCTGGAAAACAAAAAAAGAGGAACCGCGTATGTGTCCAGAATCTCTTAAAACACATCACGCGGTTCCTCTTTTTCACTTTGCCGGAATACGCTTATTCCGGCAGGCGTTCCCGATCTCCGTCCACGACCTCCACAGGAGGCAGCGGCGGCTGGGCAGCGCCGGGGCTTTGCTTTCGTGCGGGTCTCTGCGCTGTACGGGGAGGCTTTGTCTGCCATCCCGTCAGGCTGAGCTTCAGCCGCTTGTCCTTTTCGCTTCCGCCGTTTCTGGTACAGTCCACCAGTTCCAAAAAGCCTTGGACCCAGATGCGGGAATCTTTGTGGATCTCTGCATCCGCCAGCGACAACGCAGCCGTTCCCCATGCCCAGACCTCAAAGTACTGTCTGTGGCCGGTATCCCTGCGCCCGATCCATTCGACCAGACCGAAGGACACATAGGGGACTTGCCTGTGACTCATTTTCAGCTGAAGGTCATTGGTCACCCGACCGAAAACATGGACTTCTGCCATACAACTCCTTTCTGCCGCGAGGGCAATACTTATATATAAAAAAGTGCCAGTAAAGCGACAGATACCCAATATGGGTACAGTCGTCCTACTGACACTTGCGTACAAACCTGACAGCGTGCACAGGTGGATCACTCCACACACGGATCTATGTCCATGTCCCTGATAAGGGAAATTGTGCAAAATTCATTTACGAGCGTATTGTACCACAGGATATAGCTTGTGTCAAGCAGGAAACACAATATATAGTATTTATTCGCGGCGTATTTTTATAGATATTGTGGATCGGCCTATTCCTTTACGAACAGGCCTATGGGACAGATGTGGGTAAAACCGGGGTTGGAGATGTACCAGCAGCCGGGGCCCTCGGGCTTTTGGCTCATTTCCAAGGTGATCTCCCGCCATCCGTCTGGGAAGAGCGCGCGAAAGGTCTCGCCGGCGTGGATACCGCGGCCGTTGAGCAGCAAGCGGGGGTAGGGGTCGGTGTCCTCCGGGGCGGGCAACTGGATTTGCCCAAGTCTTTCTCTGTTCATGATAGAACCTCCTCGTATAATAAATACAAAAAAGAAAGCTGTTTTTTGCAGCCAACAGAAAAATACAGGTCCCGTAAAAAGGAGAGAAGAAAGCTACCGAAAAACGGGACTGCTATCAGAAAGGTATCAATTGTGCAGTAGCAAATCAAAAGGGCGGTGCCGGCAAAACAACCACGTCCCAGGCATTGGTTGCAGGACTGGCAGCGAAGGGGTACAGGGTTCTGGGGATTGACCTTGATCCGCAGGGAAATTTCTCTACGGCCTGCGGAGCAGAGAACTATAATGTCCAGACGATTTATGAGGTTATGAAGCGGGCGGCCAGCATCCAGGACGCCATCCAGCACATGAAGGGCGGCTATGACGTTGTACCGGCTAATATTATGCTGGCCGGAGCCGAGCAGGAACTCTCCCAGACCGGCAAGGAACACCGGCTGAAGGAGGCCGTGGCGCCGTTGGCCAGTGACTATGATTTTATTGTGATTGACACGCCGCCTTCCCTTGGGGTGCTGACGGTGAATGCCTTTACCTGTGCTACCGATATTCTGATTCCGACAACGGCAGGAATTTTTGCGACTGCCGGGATCTCCCAGCTCAACGAGACCGTCACCAGCGTTCAGAAGTATTGCAATCCGGCTGTAAAAGTGAGAGGAATTTTGTTTACGAGATTTAATCCGCGGGCGAATATCAGCCGGCAGATGAAGGAACTGGCGGAGCAGCTTGGCGAATACATTTCTGCGCCGATCTACAAGACATACATTCGATCTGCTGTAGTGGTGGAGGAGGCCCAGGCGAACAGTCAGGACATTTTTGACTATGCCAACAAGTCTACGGTGGCAGAAGACTATAAAGCATTTATTGATGAATTTTTGAAAGGGGAAAATGAATAATGGCGGGGAAAGTGAAGTTTGATCAGGAGTCTGCATTTAAGTCTATCATCGGAGTAGGTCGCCAGAGCGAGAATACGGCTATTGCTGAAGAAAAAAATGCAAAGAAAAATAGTGACTGGGTGCAGCGGGCCTATTATCTGGATCGGGACATTGATAAGGCGCTGCGCAGGATGGCACTGGAGGAAGATAAGAATCTGACGGAGTCCGTCAATGACGCTTTGAGAGCGGGATTGACAAAATATCTGTAAAAACAAGAAAAAATCGAAAAGGCAATCATAGATTGCATAAATGTAAACCGAAAGCGGTTTACATTTATGAGATTTGCTCTAATTAGGAGGGCATAAGCCAACACAATACCGAATCCGACAACAGACAATAAGATGAAAAAGTAAAAATGATGAATTTCCGAGAGATGTATAATAAAATTGTATTACTATTGCACAAGAATTGGAGATGTGATAATATATTGCTAAAGACCACAATACGGTCTAAAATTAGAAAGAGGTGAAGAAAAATGACGCGAGTGAGGAGATTGGCAGTCTTTTTTGTAGCGAGTGTTCTGTTGTTTAGTGTGATGATTTTACCGGTTTATGCTAAGGCGGATATAAACATTAACACATTTAGCGATGAGCAGTTATATGATTATTTAATGGAGAAAACGAAGAATGATTTTTTAATTGCGATTTCTGAGATTTGCAAAGAAAGTGTTCCAGCGCAGATTACGGTGGTGGGAGTTGCGCTGTCGAACAGAAGTGATATTACTGACGATGAGTTAGTTCAGTTGATTTCTGATAATGGTAACCCCTATTTTTTGCGCCGTATTGCTGTTGAAACATATGCATTTAGACAGCCTGCATTAATAGATGATCGAATTAATGCAATTATTGCGGATGAAAGTGAGGCCGCCGATTTACGAATGATTTTAGTTTCGTTGTTGGCAGACTTTATGAATACGTCTGATGTTGCGATGTTAACTAGTGTATCGAATAATGCAGATGATAACCTAGCCTATAATTCCATAAAAGCGCTTGAACGTGTCCAACCGGAAGCAGCGTTTAGCATTGCGGTGTCAATCTATGAAAACTACGAGATGGAAACTCCCGCTAGAATAAGCATTGCTGCAAAGGTGCTGTCAAACCATCTTGGGAGCAGCGTTCAAAGCAGAGTGATGAGCTCTGAAACGATAACCGTTAATGAATTCATTAACCGCAGTGCAATTATTTTTTCAAACACGGATAATGAAGAAGTACGGTATGCCATAAGTCGTGCTACGGAAAGTCTATCAGAGGATGGAGTTGCTCCGCTGACTGTGACTCCACGAGCTACGGGTTTTCAAGGATATGCAGCTTATCGTGACGGAGTTATAAGCGAAAATTTAAATTTAAACTGGCATGCTGCAATAATTACTGGCACAGAAACGAGTATGATGTATTATATTTTCGCACACGCACGCGGCTCTGGAGCAACGACGGAATTGGGTAGTTATTCCGATTTTATCGGAGATGGTGATCCACAGGGATATTACAGACCTGCAAGCACAACTCTAACAAGTTCACAACGAGATGCAGTGTGTGCGACAGCTACAGACCTAGCCTACGCAAGAATTCCTTATGTATTTATGAACCCGATTTCTTATAGTATTTCTTCATCGGCTTTTGGAAAATATCCTATCGATGACATTTTGGCGATTCGATGCGATGGTTTCGTTGAATATGCTTATGAATATAACGATATTCGTGTCTACGGGGATGATACTTATTGGAATATTTCACGTGTGGGAACGGCCTATACTGAAGAACATGGCGGATTTCAATTGACACCTAGAAAGCAAGCAAATGACTACATGGTTAGATTGGGTTCGTTGTAAGAAATATAAAAGGAACATGAAAATATATCAGGAGAATAAGGAAAAAATCGAAGATTATCTTTTTATTATTACTGTACTTATATTTGTTATTTCAACAATAGCCAATGCTCCTCATATGTTTTCGCCAGCTGGCGAAGCGACGCTTTGGGGTGCTATATGCAGTTATTCATATCTGGCGATATGGCTTGTAGCAACATACGTTTTAAGAAAACGAAAAGGATGGATTTGGTCAACATTTATCGTTAGGATAATGACCATTGTATCGATTTGTTTGACTATGCTGTTGACCAAATTTAACCTGGATATAAAAAATATGCTATGGGCAATCATCGCTTATATACCATTTGGACTGCTTGTTCCAGTATATGGGGGGATATACAAAGGGCTCTTGCAAAGTTGGTGGTTTTATGCAATACCTTTGGGACAGGCAATTATTAGTACCATGTTATTTATTCGAATGCAATTACAAAGAACGACATGATGGAAGATGTGTTCTATTATCTGTATGGCTTATTATGTTTCAAGTTAAACCTGCAAGTTTGAGCAATATCAATCGGAGACATGATAAAATATTTGCAACCAATTCGGAGTTATCCGTAGTTATATAGTGAAAGCGCTTTTAGACCGCGGTACCACAATGGAGGTCGCCTATGGAAGATGAAAAAATCATTGGGCTATATTGGGAGAGGAACGAGGATGCCATTACAGAAACCTCCTCAAAATACGGAAAGCTCTTTTTTCGCATTGCCAGTAATATCCTACTAAACCATGAGGACAGCGAGGAATGTGTGAACGATACATATTTAGGCTTATGGAATGCCATTCCCAAAGAAAGGCCGTCACCGTTTTCCGTATTCGCAAGTAGAATTACCAGAAATCTTGCCCTGAAAAAGTATGAATACCTCTCCGCAGAAAAGCGAAAGCCAGAGGCGATTTGTTCATTTGAAGAACTTGGTGACTGTGTTTCTGGCAAGGAGTATGTTGAAAGTGAAGCAGAAAATCGGCGCATCGAGCAGCTTATCGACACATTCCTTTGTCAGATAGGGGAAGAAAAGCGCAACATTTTTTTATGCCGATACTGGTATTTTGATTCGATTGAGGAGATTTGCAGATGCACAGGGTATAGCCAGAGTAAAATTAAATCTATGCTGTTCAACATACGGAAAAAGTTGCGAAGCTATTTAGAAAGCGAGGGTGTTGACCTATGAATGAAAAGCAGTTTTCTGACAGAATCGGAAATGTGAACGATAAACTGATCCGGCAAGCTGAACAGATACCAAATTATAGACGGGGACACCGGAGAAGAAGTATCCGGCAGCTTGCAACGATTGCTGCCGTTATCGCCCTAATGGTTTGCAGCTTTAGCGTAGGCGCATTGGCCTTTGCTGAGAAAATCTATGTTGAAAAAAGCCAAGAGAGCATTGATATTAGTGATTTTGGAATTTCGCTGATATTACCTGACGAATGGGCTGGAAAATACGGCTATGATATTTTCGATGATGGTGGTATCGAAGTATATAGCCTTGCAGCGAGAGAGGAAGAAACTGATAACGGAACGAATTTGAAGGGCTCTCTATTTTGGGTTGAATGTATTGATGGACAATTCCCGATGGATTTTTCCTATGCTCAACCAGGGTATACGATTGCCACAACGGCCACGCATACATTTCGTTTGGTATTGGCATCTGATGTACAATATGATTCTGGGAATGCCAAAATTGCCGATGAGTACCTTTCTTTGTATGACAGCATACCACAAATAAAAATTCTTCTTTCAGACTGGCTTACCGACAATAGCTTGAATCAGACAAACTGGGTAAAAGGCACAGTTTATGTTAAATATCTTGGTGAAATGACACCTGACGGACAAGATGTAGTTAAGACGGTGGTACTTGATGAAGCTGCTTCAACAAGTATTTCACAGATAATTAAGACACAAAAATATGACATTGAAGATGCAAGTTTTCCTGTTGATCTCGTTTTTATCGTAGATGGACAATCATACCATATGAACTCGCAATCGGGACAGATTTTTGGCATCAGCGGGGTTAGCGCGGTTCTATCAGAAGAAGCCCTACAGGAAGTATTGTCCTTGCTGGCAAATGAGTAATCAAAATAAGCACATATTACCGTAATTCTAACGATGAAAAAAGAAAACTGTTTTTCTGCTTGGAGTTGCGATGTCAAAACCGGGAGTGTAACAGAGACTGCAAATAACCTTTCCATCAGAACACAAGATGGCAAAACAGCCGGGCTCGTAGATGTAGGTACTCGCTATGCGCTTTTGGTGAACGCGGATCTGAGATCGATGCGAATGTCAATCGAGACGTCATTTTGCACATGGCCGAGAGCGTTTCCTTGGTAAAAACAGAAAAATAAAGAAAACCTGCAAAAACGTGTAAGAAAGTCCCTGCCATCTGCGTCTTGATAGTAGAAAGCCAGAACCCATCCATAAAAGAATAAGGAGGATTCTTTATGAAAAGTAGGGCCGTAGGTATTTTGGTTATGGCGTTGGTTGTTATTGTTGCGGTATTTTGTATAACCGGATTTAAGGGAAAACCCAAAGAGGTGTATCTTGAGAATATGCAGGGTGAAACTCTACCGGATGGAAGTATACGGTATGACCTTGGTGATGGCGATTTTGTAATTGAACCGGGGAACTGAGAAATTACAAAACCGGAGTGATTTGCAAAACACTTTTTACGATTCGAAAGGAGATGGACAATGCAGTTAATGAAAAAAATACCGCTTCTTGTGCTGACGCTGCTGTTTCTGATGGGCTGTCAGGCGAAGTCTGCCACGGATGATGCGGATAGTGATGATGCTGTCAGGGCATGGTTCGCGGCAGAGGAGCCGAATTACGATATTGTCAGTATCGACACGATCAAGGACGGCGAATACGTTCTGCTCACAACCTTTACGCCGCCCGGCGTGGAGGAGGGCTACACCATGGTCAGAGCTTACATCGTGGGCGCAAATGGCGAAGGATATACTGTCAAAGAGTTAGAGGATGCCTATGGCCCCGGCAGTATCGGCTTTTCCGCAGAGGTGCTGAATACGGAGGACGCAACTGTCCTCTTTGGCGATATTGGCAGTTCGGTCTACGATCCTACCACGGACACGCGCAGGGACGTTACCTTTACAGAGGTCACCGTAAAGCTCGTGGACGGAGAAGAGGTCTCTGCTTCCATCCAGAATGATGCGCCCTATCTCCTTCTTTTGGACGCGGGGACCGAAGTCTCTGACGCTACCTTTCACACGAAGGACGGGGAGTTCCTTTACTCCGACTGCTATGGCAAATGGCTGGAGAGCTGTGCTGCCGCAGATCCGGGAATCAAGATTCCCAGTCTGCTGGAGCCTGACGCCGGGGAACGTTCTGACCTCTATACGGACGCGGACATTCAGGACGCCAAGGATGCTGTGACTACCTATTTTGAAGCGGAGTTTCAGGGCTGCACCTTGACACAGCTCCGCTATCCCGGAGATGCGTCAGCCGACCTGTTCACCGAATGGGCGCAGGAATATGAAGCGGATGAGGCCATTGTTCTGTATTCGTCTTTTGACACGGATACATCGGGTGGTGATGGCTCATTAGAGCCAAATACAACGTATGATGACTTTCAGTGGATCTTGGTGAGGGACAACGGCGGAACGTGGGAAGTGAGAACGTATGGCTATGGATAGAGCAAAGAATAACCCTGATGAAGGATGATAAAACTGCATGATATGCTCCTGGCAGGTCAGGCCGGTGTGTTCACTCACGATGGCGAAGACTTTTTAATGTCCTGTCAGAAAGGGAGTATAGTTTTCTTTCCGGTCCAAACAAGACTCCCCGCTACCAAAATCGGGTGGCGGGGAGCAATCATATTATTGCAACTGCTTTTGCTGTATGGTACGATGAAGCCAGATAGGCAATATGAACATGGCTTTTATCCGTACTGGAGGGGGTGTAAACGGCCAATGGCATACGATAAAGAAAAACGATATAGCATAGAAACCATCAACGTCTATTATAAAAGCGCCAATGACATGGTGATATAGGATGCTTCAACGATCCACATGGACCAAGAAGAGAATGTGGTCAGCCCTATGTAATTAGGGAATCTGTATCTCCCGAAAAACTTGGCTCCATTCTCAGTAATCTCTATGATAAGTGCTTGCAATTCTCGAAAGATGATTTATCCAAGCAGCCATCTCCGTTTACACAGGCTACAGGCATAAAAAGTTGGACTAAATTCGCCAAAGGACGGAAAGTAATCAATATTGAGTGGAATCATAATGGAAATGTACTCCTCGAACGATGGAAGTGGTATCCAGATGGCGGGTTTGGGCCTGATGAATTGAGTAAGCATATAGAAATGGTTGCGGCAGGTAACTTTACAACTGAGATGGGAAATGCTGTTTTTTCTTTAATTGCTCAATCATAGGAAAATCGTAATTTCAGGGGGGTATAAAGCGTATGGCTCACTTGAAACCCAAGCGGCTGCTTCTTATCGGCCTGATAATTGTTGCTTTTTGCGTGCTTGTTGCCATGACACCCTTGGGAACCCGAACCACTATGATTATCAGGTTCCAGGTTGCAGAACTGTCAGCCGACGATTCTAATGACGAATACGACATGGATTTAGGACGCTTTTATGTGCGGAATCGGAAAACGATTCATAGCCTGAAACAGATGCTCTTCCGAACTTCATGTGAAAGAAAATCCCCGCAGGAAAGCGGTTGCACATCCGAGGCTCCAAGCTACTATTTGGAAGAACAGTGCTTTGGCGTTGATGTGTTCTATGAATATCAGTTTGGGCCAGTCAGGTATCATTTAGTGTTCAAGGATTCTGATTACCGTGTTTGGCGTGCCTATATCGATTCCGTATACCATTCCGGAGGAACGGGAACTGGTATGGTGGCAGACTGACCTATAATAACCCAATGGATGGCAGAAAAGCGTTTCAAAGCCTTAAATAATGCTTAGGATGGGCTAAATATTGACGCAATTGCTGTTCACAGCATCCGGAAAGGCTGAAAAATGGATAAAATGATACAAAATCGCATAATAGAGCTATTTGCATCTGTTAATTTTACGTGTCAGAATTGTGGACGGCAGGAATTGAGCTTTTTAAGTGCGGATGGTTCAGTTGAAATCATATATAATATACACCAATATCCCATGTATAGTTTTTTCACATCCAAGGGGGGCGTGAAAGAATTGCGAATTTATATCAATATAAAGTTCGGTGAGGAATGCATTACTATTCGTCCCAGCCAGTTTAAAAGCTACTCGTCTGATATCGATTGCTTGACCAGCGATTCTTCGGCCAAATTGGAAGAAAATATGCTTCATGCAACAGATGTTTTGATTACAACTTTTCTGCCGCTGCTCAATGACATTTGCAGCAAAATGATTCGCATGAGTTCCCAGTATTACCTGCTTTTATCTACTGAAACAATCAAACAGGCGAAAGACTTTGCAAATCAGCATCATCGCGATCTATCGTATACGCCAGAAAATAAACTTTGGGCCGCAAACTGGCTGCTTCAAAAGCGGCAGACGGCTTTAGAAAACAATAGTTGCTCTGATGTGAGTCTCAAAGAACTGATTGCGTTTGCAGCGTATATTGGAGAAATGCTTTTATCTAAACACACTGATGGTTCCTGGGAATGGGTCTGCTTTCCTGATGATAAGATCCGAAAATTTGGAATTGTTATCCCATCCTTAGAAGATGGCTACGACCCTATGCAAATGGTAATCCGGTTTTGGAATTTCAGCCCATATTTTTCTGACATTTATTTGTTTCCACAAAAGCATAAATAATCCGTGTAATCAATCCCTCCGGTAAATATGGCGGCGTAACTGCATAGGCGGACTACACCAATGAGGGCTTGGTATTGCGTAAGTCAGAGAATCGACCGTGAGCGTTAAAAATACTGACAGGAGGATGCAAAGATGAAGCGATGGTTCTCAATGGTTCTTTCTTTACTGGTGTTCCTGAGTTTGCCCCCTATGGTCCAGGCGGCGGATGTAACTCCCACACCACCGGAATGGATGGTAGCTGGGGAATACGCTGTATTTGCGGATGGCGCGGCCTACCAAAAAGAGAACTGGGACAAGATTTTGCGGCTGCGGGCTGATGCCGCGGCAGGCCATACAGAGAAAGCCATGTCGAAACAGCTGAAAGAGGATCTCGCATCCCTGCGGACGCTGGCGAGTGGTTCCGACACACAGACCGGCAGCGCCAGTTTGTGCTTTGAATTGGGCCTGATCACTCTGCGCTACCGCTGTAACGCGATCTCTCAGAAGCTACCGATGTCTGAAACCTCTTATTCGGGAACTCAGGCTGAGACTCTTTTGAACAACGCAGTTAAATATGGCGCTGGCGAGCCTGAGAAAGTATACCTTGCCTATCTTTGGAATGGCCGCAATCAGATGCTGAACTTCTGCGACCTCTATTCGAAGAGCAGCGAGGACATGGAGGCATTCGTAACCACGCTTCAGGCGCTTTATGAATATCCCCAATTTAAGTCCGCTGCGCTGTTGAACTGGGACATGGCATCGCTGGTACCGGCAGAGTACCGTACCATGGTGCAGGACGCGATCATTGTCATGCTGGATGGCAAGGTGGTTCATCCGGCCATTATCACATACTCGCCTATCAAACATGAGTTGTCCGCGGCCTGCGTGAAAAACGGCTGGACTATGGTGCCTGTGCGCCGCCTGGCGGAACTGATGGGGGCGGACGTTTCGTATGCCAATGGCGTGGTAACCATTGTTCGGGCAGGCGTCACCGCGACCATGACCATCGGCAGCAAGATTGCCACTGTGGGCGGAAAGACAGTAACAATGACAGCCGCCCCCGTGAAGGAAAACGGCCGTACTTATATCCCGGTCCGTTACATTGGCGAATTCTTCGGCCAGGACTTGAAGTGGGTCACACCCCGGCAGCTTTCCGTGACGGAAAGCACGGAAGCTGTGGGACAGTCCAATTTGAAGGACTGGGCCTTACCAATGGGAGCCATTTTGAACCAGCGTAACTCCAAGAACTGGGGCATTGGGGGAGTCACTTTGAATAAGCGCAGCAGCGAGGATGTGGCAGTGTTCGGCGGCATGAGCCGGGTCAGCAGCGCAAACCTCTATAATTACGGCCAAGGGGGAAAATCCAGTGTCCAGTTTGCGCGGGATATGCTTTCTGGAAGCTGGGACATCTATGGCAGAGAGGAACTTATCGACACCGTTTGCTCTATGACATATTATGGTCATAATGATGATTTCCTCTCAGATGCGGAATGGATCAACAGCATGACTTCCGCACAGTATCAGGCTCTTTTAAAAGATGCCCAGGGGATGGACGCCTATATGCTCCCTTATACAAAGGAGCTATACAAAAAATGGGGCGATAAGGGCATCGTGGCCTGGGATCTGTTCCGCATGGGAAGCTTGGTCCAGTGGGGATATTTGGCAGGTTATGTGACGTATCCCGAGGCGCTGGCTCTGCTGGAACCGGCAGCCAACCGCCTGAAGGAGAACTTTTCCACCTGGGACAAGGCGGTGGAAAACTATGTGGATGGTTATAACTGGTGGGCCAGAAAGAATGTGCTGGGGCAAGACACCTGGCAGACGGAGCGGGGCAAGATTTACAAGGAACTGAAAAGCACGGACATCGGAAAAACACTTTTTAATGATGCGCTTTTCAAAACTCCCGTTACGGGTGTTCCGGGAATCACGGCACAATCACTTCTGTCCTCTGTTTCCTGAGCCTGCGGTTTCGCTGAACAACGCTTCGGGCGACCATTTCACAAAACAATAATGGTTGGATGAGAGGAGTGATCACTGTGGGGGACATTATTTATAAAGCTTTGACTGATATATTTGGTAGTTTTATTGCTGCAACAGTACTACTCCCTGCTGCGATTATTTTCACCGCTTATCTGATATATATCATAGTCATGACCATTAAAGAGCTTAGAAAGAAGTAATTCCATGCAAGATAGCCAGGGCGGATTTTATCCGCCCTGGCTTCTCATTATTGTATCAGATATGCAACCTTTTTCAATTTTTCCTGAGTAGATAAGTGAAAGGCCCTTTCAATGTGCAAGGAGGTGTATGAATGGACGACAAAAGTATCGTAGACCTGTACTGGGCACGATCGGAAAACGCAATCCATGAAACATCCATCAAGTATGGAAAATACTGCTATGCGATTGCTTTTAACATTCTCAATGATTCGGAAGATGCTGCGGAAATGCTCAATGATACATATATGGGAGCATGGAACAGTATGCCGCCCAATCGTCCGACCATTCTTTCTACTTTCCTTGGGAAAATTACACGACGCATTTCGATTAACAGGTGGAATGAGCAGCACGCACAGAAACGCGGGAATGGCGAGATGCCGCTAGCGTTAGAAGAGTTATCTGATGCGGTGACCGCAAGCGACTCTGTTAGTGAGAAAATCGCCATTCAAGAACTTTCGGCATCAATCAATCGATTCTTGTCGACTTTACCAATTGCAGAGCGCGATATGTTTATTTGTCGATATTGGTTTCTGACACCCATTAAAGAGATCGGCACCCAGTTTGATTGCAGCCTCAGCAAAGTAAAGTCTACACTATTCCGTACACGACAAAAGCTAAAAAATCACTTAGAAAAGGAGGGGTTCCTTTGAACAGCAAAATGCTTCTTGATGCGCTGGGTGATATTAGTGATGAGTACGTTATGAGCGCACAGAAGTACCTTACCAATGAAGTCCTCAAAATCACAAACAGCAAAGCTTATCAGAGAACCGCACCCCAAAAACTCCTTATCCTTGCGGCTACCATTGCGGCTGTGATGTCTTTGCTCGTGACTGCTATGGCTGTCAATGAAGATTTTAGGGAAAAGGTCTTTGAATTCTTTCATATTTCAACCTCTGAAAATGTCCCGAACGGAAGTAACCTTGCTACGAGCGGATTGGACACAGTGATTGGCGAGCGTGTTTCCGCAAGATACTTGGACTTTGCGGAGGACATGGAATTCGCAGGCAACGGGATTTTGTATCAACGTGAATGCGATGCTGACGGAAATTTGGAAAATATCTTGTTTTATGAGATCGGAAAAGACGGACTATCCGCTTTGAAAACAAGTACCGTACAATTTGAACTGAAAGATAACGAACTTGCCGGAAGTGGACGCATTTTCTGGTGCAAATCCGAAAATGGTGTCATGGCGATAGGAAATGGGCAGATGCCCGACGGTCAAAGGTCGTGGAATGTTTCGACGATTGCAGGACAGCCGGATAAGGTTTTGCTTTCGGTTTATGGAGGCATCTTGAGCAAATTCGACTTTTCCTCTTTCCTTTTAGATCTGTCAACTGGGACACTGCGTAGATTGAACATTCCAACGCTTTATCATGTTCAAGAAATTAAGCTCACATCGAACCTGAACTATGCATTGATTTGGGGACAAACAGCCGACAGCCAGCAGAGCCAACCGTATGTATGCAATTTGCAGTCTGGCGAGATGATCCCATTGATTCCGATGGCAAATGCTGATAGCCGTGACTTTGCTGCGCGTTTGGCGGATGATGATACCGTAATTCTAACGATGAAAAAAGAAAACTGTTTTTCTGCTTGGAGTTGCGAT
>OHRM01000787.1_pt1 | contig 16098 bp, 13 predicted proteins | sample 1578361 | NCBI WGS metagenome assembly OHRM01 (sample SAMEA3879590, study PRJEB24766) | human gut metagenome | biome: human-associated habitat; feature: feces | place: USA | collected 1985/1987 | reverse complement strand
ACGGCATCGACCACGTAAAAGACGTTGAAATGCTGCATGCCGCTGCCGAAGCTCTGGAAAACCAGAAAGAAATCTCACTGGAATATATGATTGCCAATACGGATCGTGCTTGCGGAGCTATGCTTTCGGGCACCATTGCCGCGAAGTACGGTGAAGCGGGACTGCCGGAACATACGTTGAACGTAAAATTCAAAGGTTCTGCAGGACAAAGTTTCGGTGCCTTCCTTGTACCGGGTGTCAACTTCAAGCTGGAAGGTGAAGCGAACGATTACCTCGGCAAAGGCCTTTCGGGCGGACGGATTGCCGTATTGCCTCCGGTACGCTCTAACTTCCAAGCCGAAAAGAATACGATTGCAGGAAACACCTTGCTCTATGGCGCAACCAGTGGTGAAGTTTACATCAATGGGCGCGTAGGCGAACGTTTTGCTGTCCGCAATTCCGGTGCCATTGCCGTAGTAGAGGGTGTAGGCGATCATTGTTGCGAGTACATGACGGGCGGTCGTGTGGTAGTCCTCGGTTCAACAGGGCGCAACTTCGCAGCCGGTATGTCGGGCGGTGTAGCTTACGTTCTTGACGAGGACAGACACCTTTACACAAGACTCAACAAGGAAATGGTACTTTTCTCTGAGGTCAAGGAGAAGTACGATATCATTCAGCTCAAAGACCTTATCCAGCAGCACGTTGACGCAACAGGCTCTGAAAAGGGCAAGCGTATTCTTGATAACTTTGAGGAATATCTGCCTAAGTTCAAGAAGATAATCCCTCACGATTACAAGAAGATGATGTCTGCTATAGCTTCAATGGAAGAAAAGGGTATGAGTAGCGATCAGGCGCAGATAGAAGCATTCTATCAGATCATCAACGGCAAGCAGTAAGCCTGCGCACATGAGATATTGTACTTTTAAAAACGAAAGGAGGATATACTTGCCGTGAAAGCAAGTATAGTTGAGATATGGGAAAGCCAACTGGTTTTATGGACTATAAGCGTGAGGACGCAGCAGCGTTCTCCGTTGAGGAACGTATAAAGAATTTTAATGAATTTCACACTCCTCTTTCAAAGGAGGAGCAGCAGAAGCAGGGAGCAAGATGTATGGACTGCGGTGTGCCGTTCTGTCAGGCAGGAATGAAGATAGGCAACGCATTTTCAGGCTGTCCGCTTAACAATCTTATCCCTGAATGGAACGACCTTATATACAAGGGCAACTGGGAGCAGGCATATTACAGACTTCATATGACGAACAATTTTCCTGAGTTCACATCAAGAGTTTGTCCTGCACTTTGCGAAAAAGCCTGCACCTGCGGAGCTAATGGCGACGCTGTTACCACAAAGGCTAACGAATACGGCATTATCGAAAATGCCTATGCCTGCGGATATGCTTCCGCAAGAGTGCCAAAGGTAAGAACGGGAAAGACTATCGCTGTTATAGGCTCAGGCCCGTCAGGTCTTGCTGCCGCTGACCAGCTCAATCAGAGAGGTCACAGTGTAACAGTTTTCGAGCGTGAGGACAGAGTGGGCGGTCTGCTTATGTACGGCATACCGAACATGAAGCTTGAAAAGCAGATAATCGAGCGCAAGATAAACATAATGAAAGAAGAGGGCATCGAGTTCCGCACAGGCGTTAATGTGGGCAAGGATATCACAGCGACTGAGCTTCTCAAGGACTTCGACAGAGTAATACTTTGTTGTGGTGCTTCAAACCCTAGAGATATCAAAGCCGAGGGCAGAGATGCAAAGGGTATCTATTTTGCAGTGGATTTTCTGAAATCCACAACTAAGGCGCTGCTGAACGGCGGTCTTACGGATAAAAACCACATTTCCGCAAAGGGCAAGAACGTCATGGTAATAGGTGGCGGAGATACAGGAAATGACTGCGTTGGTACAAGCGTAAGACATGGCGCAAAGAGCGTTTTGCAGCTTGAAATGATGCCAAAGCTTCCTGACACGAGAGCCGAGAACAACCCATGGCCGCAGTGGCCAATGGTCTGCAAGACAGATTACGGTCAGGAGGAAGCTATCGGTGTGTTCGGTCATGATCCGAGAGTTTATCAGACAACTGTCAAGGAGTTTCTCAAAGACAAAAAGGGCAATCTTAAGGGCGCAGTGCTTGTAAAGCTCTCCCCGGAGAAAGACCCTAAGTCAGGCAGAACGATAATGAAGCCTGTTGAGGGCAGCGAATACAAGGTAGAAACCGAGCTTGTTCTTATTGCGGCAGGCTTTCTGGGATCTGAAAGCTATCTCACAAAGGCTTTTGGCGTTGAGGTAGACGGCAGAACGAATATCGCAACAGCCGACGGCACACATCAGACGAACGTGAAGAACGTCTTTGCCGCAGGCGATGTGCGCAGAGGACAGTCACTTGTAGTATGGGCTATCAGAGAGGGCAGAGATGTTGCCCGTGAGGTGGATAAGAGCCTTATGGAGTATACAAATCTGTAATACGAGATAAAAATATAACACCGTCCGAGGAGTTCGGGCGGTGTTTTTTGTGTGTAGGGTATCGTACCCATGGGCGGCGACAAAAAAATCCGCTACCATAAATGATAGCGGATTTGGGTGCAGGTGCAAGCACCTGCTGGAGCTGCTAACCGGGCTTGAACCGGTGACCTCGTCCTTACCAAGGACGTGCTCTACCTACTGAGCCATAGCAGCAAACCAATTACAATAATATATTATACACTATCTCTGCCGCTTTGTCAAGCCCTTTTCACAACTTTTTTACTCTATTTCCTCATCATCATCGTCATCTGCCTGAACACTTGGGTCGTAATCATCATATGTGTCCATAAAATTGTACTTCTTGCCCTTGTATTCGTATTGTATCACAGTGCGCAGATTGACGTTGTAAACGCTCTTGAAGATATTGTTTTCGATGTTGGGATTGGTGGCACGAAACTTTGCTATAAGCTCCTTCATTTCCTGCCGCTTTGATACCTCGCCCTTTTTCTCTGACCCCTCGTAGCTCTCAGTGAAACGGCAGGCACAGCGGATAAAATGCAGATCGTTCTGCTCCACCCAGCGGATAATGTCCGCCTCTTTCACCATGTACAGTGGTCTGATAAGCTCCATGCCTGCGTAGTTCCTCGAGTGTAGCTTCGGCATCATAGTCTGAATCTGTCCTCCGTATACCATGCTCATGAGTATGGTTTCTATAACATCATCAAAATGATGTCCCAAAGCTATCTTGTTGCACCCAAGATCCTGCGCAAATTTGTAAAGCCAGCCACGTCTCATTCTTGCACAAAGATAGCATGGGTTGCGTTTTGTGTTGTATGCAATGTCAAAGACCTTTGTTTCAAACATCTTTATGGGTATTCCCATAAGCGTCGCATTGTCGATTATCCTCTGCCTGTTTGCGTCGCTGTAGCCTGGGTTCATTACAATAAACTCCAGCCCTATGTCCATGCCCTGATATTTCTGCAAATGCTGCATACACTTAGCAAGAAGCATTGAGTCCTTGCCACCTGATATGCACACCGCTATTTTGTCCCCTGGCTTTATCATATCGTAACGCTCATATCCCATTACGAACTTGTTCCATATATCTCTGCGAAAATCAGTAACGATGCTCCGCTCTATCTTCTGCTGTGGCGTCAATATTCTTGACATCTCAAACTCTCCTTAAAATCATATACTTAAATTCTACTATTTTTATGGGATTTTGTCAACCTTTTATGCCAGTTGACTTTAGGGCATGATACTGCTATAATATAGTAAAATGATAATATATTCTGGAGGCTACCATGAGCGAAAATATAGAGCGTGAGATAAAAATTTCTCTCACACAGGAGCAGTACAAGACCGCTGAAAAGCTTTTTCAGTGGAACAAAATAATCGAGCAGACCAATTTTTATTATATCCCGCAAAGAGATTCAGGCATGACAAGTATCCGTGTCAGGCAGATAGGCGAAAAATATTTTTTGCAGCTTAAAGCACCTATCTCCGAAAACGGTGCGCTCCATGTGAAAAAAGAGTATGAACAACAGCTTGACAGCCTGCCAGAAAAGCTCACCGCACAGGAGCTTTCACAGCTTGTGGGGAGAGATTTTCCTGCCGCTGACCTTGCAGGCTCTTTGTATACTCAGCGCAAGCTCTGCACCGATTTCGACCATGTTGAGATATGCCTTGACAAAAGCGAATATCTCGGCTTGACAGACTATGAGTTGGAACTTGAATACACCGCAGACTATCCCGAAAAGCCTTTGGAGATACTGAAAAATGCAGGTATCACACAGGGAAAAGCGGTAATAGGCAAGTATGCAAGATTTATGGAAAGAGCGAAAAAGCTTGGTAAGTGCTGATTTTCGCCTATCTGCGGTCATTTTCTATGAAAAAGCACACACAGCCTGCAAAGGTTTGGGCAATAATGATAATTGACAGTGACGTTATAATATGTTATTATATTAAAGTGTTAAAACGTATGAAATGGTATTTTGACGATACCCGAAAGGAAGTTAATAATGAAAAGATCTATTTTTAAGACTATCGCATCACTTTCCGCTGCTGCCATGATGCTTTTGGCTGTAGGCTGCGGAAGCACATCTGATTCTTCATCAGCAGCAGGCACAAACAGCACAGCCGCTGCAACAGGCGAGGATAACTCACTTCAGAAAGTTCTTGATTCAGGCAAACTTGTGCTTGGTCTTGACCCAACATTCAAGCCAATGGGCTACACGGACGAGAACGACAACATCGTAGGCTTTGATATCGACGTGGCAAAGGAAGTTTGCTCAAGACTTGGTGTAGAGCTTGAAACTTACTCTGTAAACTGGGATACAAAGGAACAGGACCTTAATGCAGGCACAATAGATTGTATCTGGAACGGCCTTTCTGTCAGCGATGAGAGAAAGAAAGTAATGCTCATGAGCGAGCCTTACATGAAGAATGAAATGGTGTTCGTTGTAAACGGCTCAAGCGACGTTGCTTCACAGGCTGATCTTGCAGGCAAGAACATTGCCGTACAGAACGGCTCAACAGCACAGGAAACACTTCTTGCATCTGACGTTGTAGCAAATGGTGCGACAACAACAGAGCTTGCAACAAATGTTGAAGCCCTCCAGCAGTTGGAACTTAACATGGTAGACGCAGCGTTCCTTGATTCAGTAGTTGCAAACTACGAGATATCCACATCAGGCAAGGATTACAAGGTGCTTCCTGACGGCCTTGACCCAGAGGAGTATGCTATCGGCTTCAGACTTGGTGATCAGGCACTTTGCGACAAGATCGAGGAGATCCTTCACGAAATGAAGCAGGACGGCAAGCTCGCTGAGATATCAACAACTTGGTTCGGAAGCGACATCACGACCATAGAATAATCACAAAAACATTCGATCGGACAGTCTTCGGGCTGTCCGATTTTTTGCTTTATGAAGTTTTTCTGCGTGTCAGATCTTTAGAAAATAAAAAGCCTCGCAAACAACGTGTTTACGAGACTTTTTGGCGGAGAAGGAGGGATTCGAACCCTCGATGAGCTATTAACCCATACACGAGTTCCAGTCGTGCGCCATAAACCGGGCTAGGCGACTTCTCCAGTTTATAATTTTTTTATGTGTCACACTATCTAAGTGACTTTAATATTATACCATATGATCTTTTACTTGTCAAGACATTTTTGAAACTTTTTTTGTTCTTTTCTTATTCAGAAGTACTGTGTAAAAAAAGTTTTCTCTGCGATGCTTTATTAACAATATTCTGAAAAGTTTTCATTTTATTTTCTATATGAACATGTTACCGAAAATTTTCGCAATCTCGAAAACGATTAAGTAAATCATTTAGTTGATTTATAACAAATTTAATCAAATATATGTATTGGTAATATTGAAAAAAGCTTAATAATTTTACCACAAAAATAAAAAAGTCGTTAAAAAGTTTACGAAAATTCACAAAATGCCTTTGACAACTCGAGGTAAATGTGGTATAATGTTTGAATGACTGTAGGGTGCAGCGCGTCTAAATGCAACATTATAGAGAAGGTGAGACATTTTGGGAAGAAAACGCATTGGAGTGATATTGTCTGAGGCAGAAAGCTATTATCAGGAAAGATTGCTGAGAGGCGTAATGACAAAGGCTTTTCAGCTTGACTATGATGTGCTTATCTTCACAAGCTTTGTCAAAGAGTCATTCTTAAAAGCAGTGTCTGTTGGAGAAATGCAGATATATGACGTTATAAATTATGATAAGCTCGATGGCGTTATCGTTTTGGTTGATACATTAAAAATGCCTGGGCTTTTTGACAAAATATGCAGGGATATAGATGAGAAATGTCATGTTCCTGTGGTTTTTATAGATGGAAGCTATAAGGACTATGAAAGTATTTATACCCGTGACGAAATACCCTTTATGCAATTGACAGAACACCTTATCGAGGTCCATGGATGCAGGAAGATACTTTTTTTGAGCGGTCCGCTGGAGACTGCCACCACTCGTGAACGGCTTGCGGGATATAAGCGTGCCCTTGAAAAGCATGGCATAGAGTATGATCCGGACTTTGTCTGCTTTGACGGAGGCTTCTGGTATGATAAAGCGGCAGAGGTGGCAAATAATATCATCTATGGCAGACGTAAAAAGCCTGACGCTATCGTTTGCTGTGGAGATTATATGGCTATAGGCGTTGTACATGAATATCAGAAAAACGGTTTGAGCGTGCCTGAGGATATGATAGTTGCAGGTTATGACGCAATAGACGAGGCTATCCATTGCGTGCCAGCTATAACCTCGTGCTCACCGCCGATCTTTGAAACTGGCGTGAACGCAGTAATGACCATTGAGGCAAGGATCAAAGGCGTTGAACCGCAGGGCCTTATAGAGGACGGCGGCAAGGTGGAGATAGGTGCTTCCTGTGGCTGTCATGAGGATTACAGCTATACAAAGCGTGATCTTTTATCATCTCAGAACAAGATGAATTATCATGACTTTTTGGACAGCAGTATGACCGATATAATGGCTTGCTCTAAAGATCCTGATGATCTGATGGCCAGGATACAATATTTTCTCTATCTTATCATTGGTCAGAAGAGATATTATCTCTGCCTTAATGAGGATTGCCTTGGAGAGCATGAGATAGTCGGTGAGATCTCCACTGTTCCAAAGGAATATACAGAAAATATGGTGCTTTATATAAGAAGCGTTTACGGCAAAAACAGAACTCTTCATGATCCTTTTGAACTCAAAGAGATATTTCCTGATCTGGATGAAGAGCGTGAAAGCCCTTGTGCATTCTTTATCACCCCGGTACATTTTATAGATCGGTGCTATGGCTATGCTGTATTGTCTTACGGTGACGAAATAAAATCGATAGATATCACTTATCGTAATTGGACAAATCATGTAAGCAATGCTCTGGAATCAATGCGGATACGAAACTCCATAGCTAATCTTGCAGTCCGTGACGCTATGACAGGTGTTTATTCGAGAATAGGTGTTGAGAAAAATATCCAGTTTGTTGTTGACAGAATGTCAAATCCGAAAAATAAGGCTTTTATCGCTGTCTGCGATCTGGACTGCCTTAAAAAGATAAATGATAATTTTGGCCATAACTGCGGTGATATTGCAATAAAAGCGATCGCAGACGCAGTTTTGGCATCGACAAAAAATAACGAGATATGCGCAAGGATAGGCGGCGATGAGTTTGTGGTGATAGGCTGTAACGACTATAACGACAACTATCCTGAACGATTTTCTGCAAGGGTCAACGACCGACTTAGGGTATATAACAAGTTTGCAGGTAACGAGTTTGAGGTCAGCGTTAGTATAGGCGGTATTTGTAAACATATAACAGATGTCCACGAGCTTGAAGATATGTTTACACAGGCGGATAAGATAATGTACGCAAGTAAATTGGAAAGACATAAAAACAGGAAATAGCAATAGATAAAATATCAGTGCATTACAACGGACGGTCATTGATCGTCCGTTTTTGCGTGTGAGAGACACATATCCACTTGACTTATAGGCTCAAATGTAGTATAATGTAAAAGTTAAGGCGGTTTTCTGCCTGTTAGTAAGACGATTTTTTCGGAAAGGAAATGGATAATAAAATGGCTAAAGCTAAAAAAATAACGGCTGCTCTTACTGCCGCATTGCTTTGTACTGCGAGCCTTACCGCTTGCTCGGACACAAGCTATGTGATGACAGCAGGTGACAGCAAGATTAACGCAGGTATCTACATTTATAATGAGCTTACAGAAATGTCATATCAAATGACGATGATGTATTATCAGAAAGGCATCAAAAAGGACTATTTCGATCAGAAGGTAGACGGAAAGGCATTTGACGAGTATCTTTCAGATTATGCTCTCACTGCAACTAAGGAGTATGCGGCTGTAGTTGACAAGTTCAACGAGCTTGGACTTACTCTTTCAGATGAGGATATAAAGTCCATTAATGACAGCATAAGCAGCACATGGGATTCTCAGGGCGAGTTTTACGAGTCAGAGGGTATCTCAAAGGAATCTGTAAAGCTTGCACTCAAAGGCTCGAAAATGAGGGAAGAGCTTTTTGATCACTACTATGCAGAGGGCGGCGAGGAAGCCGTTTCAGACGATGAAATGGTGAAGTATCTTGATGATAACTACCTGAGATATAAATCCATTTCCTTTGCAAAAACTAAAGCATCAACTGATTCTTCATCATCAGCCACCGATTCTTCTACAGACTCAGCAGACGCTGCAAATGAGGAAGCCAAGGCAAAAAGAGATGAGTTCCTTGAAAAGGCTCAGGGCGTTTCGTTTGACGATTTCGATAGCATTATAGACGAGTACAACGACTATGTTGCTTCAAAGAAGGCCTCAGATTCAAGCTCTGCCGCTGACAGCGATTCATCAGCCTCAGACAGCAGCACGACTTCTGACGACACTTCTTCTGTAGCAGAGAGCGACACAAGTTCTACAGCTTCCGACGATACATCTTCTGTATCTGACAGCACAGCAGAATCAAGCACAGCAGCGTCAGACACAGATTCTTCCACAGACAGTTCTTCTTCTGCACCTGACCCGTATGCAAATGAAAAGATGATGAATTACGGCACAATGGACGATTCACAGAAAGACACTACAAACGGCAAGATACTCAAAGAAGTAAGCGGTATGAGCACAGACGTTGCAACAGCTTATGAGGACGATAACGCATATTACATTCTTATCAAGGGCGATATAAAGGGCAGAGATACAGAATATGCCAAGGACAATCATGAAGACCTTCTGAAAGAAATGAAGAGCGATGAATTTCAGAAGAAATTAACAAGCTGGGTAGAAAAGCTTGACATCAAGGTAAACAACAAGGCGATAAAGCGTTACACACCGAAAGTGGTCTACGATAAGCAGACAGAGTATTACAGCAAGAAAAATAATTCATAGCAGATAAAATTACCGCCGCAACCGAGTTTTGTTGCGGCGGTTTTGTCATGTTGACAAATCCTTCGGTTTCCTCCTTGCCCAATTGTAGCACATAAGGAGAAAATCCCAAATGTGAACACATTCACATTTTATCAACAGAAGCCCCTTTTGTGCATTATTTTTTTGGCGAGCATAATGCCCAACATATTATGGCTTTATAAAACAAAGAGCTGCGCTTCTTTAATGAAACGCAGCTCTTATGCTTATATTTTTATTATAAAGACGAAATGCACTGTGAATATGCCCCAATATTTAGTCAACAACACATTCCACAACAGCACAAGGCGGAATATTCAGCTTTAACACATTGTCCTTGATGACTGCCGTATGCTCGGTAATGCTCACTCTGTCGGGACAGTCGAAGTCGTTATAGCTGTGCGCCTCGTTTGTAAGTATCCTGCACGAAACTGATGATGCTTTAAATCCGAAAATGCTGCATTCAACAGCAGCCTCTTCCGTAAGCGAACAGTTTGCAGCGGTAACGGTCATACTCTTTTCGTTCACCGATGCGGAAACCGAGATCATCGGAGCATTTTTACCTTCCGACATATTTTCGTTCTGCGTATAGCAGTAAACTGCCTCGTTGTTTTGTTGTGTTTTAAAAAGGTCGAAAACGTGATATGTAGGCGTTTTTATCATCTTATCGCCCTCTGTAAGAATGACCGATTGGAGAACATTCACCGCCTGCGCAAGGTTTGCCATTACAACACGGTCGCTGTGTCTGTTAAAAACATTCAGCTCTATTGCAGCAACGATAGCATCACGCATTGTATTCTGCTGATATAAAAATCCAGGGTTCGTACCCTCTTCTACCTTATGCCAACAGCCCCACTCTCCTATTACAAGTCCTATTTTCTTTTCGGGATCATAGCGGTTCATTATCTCCGAATGTCTTGTGATAAGCTCATCGGAAAAGTTCGCTGCAGCGATAGTTTTATAATAAAGCTCATCGTCAAAATCGGTGGCAGACTCCATTTCGGGCCATACTGGCATCGTATAATAATGCAGGTCGATAGCATCAACATTATTGCTGTCAAGATTTTTCATCATGACTTCTGTCCAGTTATAGTCGGCAGAGCTTGAACCGCAGGCTATTCTGTAAAGTTTGTTTCCCGAATAATTGCGGCAGAATGTCTGATACCTTTTATAAACGTCGGCGTAATATTCGGGACGCATATTTCCTCCACAGCCCCAGTTTTCATTGCCGATACCGAGGTATTCGAGTTTCCACGGCTCGGCTCTGCCGTTCTTCTTTCTCTGCTCTGTGAGAGGTGATTCCGCATCTGAGGTCATATATTCTATCCATTCGGATAATTCACGAACACTGCCGCTGCCAACATTGCCGTTTATATAAGGCTTGCAGCCAACAAGCTCACAGAAGCGCATAAATTCGTGCGTGCCAAAAGAATTATCCTCCGTAACTCCGCCCCAGTTCGTGTTCACGATCTTTCGGCGCTGAGATTTTTCGCCGATACCGTCCTGCCAGTGATATTCTTCTGCAAAGCAGCCGCCGGGCCAGCGGAAAACGGGAGCTTTTATATTTCTGAGCGCCTCGATGATATCATTCCTTATTCCGTCTGTATTCGGAATAGGTGAATTTTCACCCACATATATACCATTATAGATACATCTTCCGAGATGCTCGGAAAAATGTCCGTATATCTCAGGAGAGATATGTCCGAGCCTGTCGTCTGCATTTATTACCATTGATATTTTTTTCATGTTATACCTCCGCCGCATACTGAATTATTATATTATTAGTTTAAGACATTGACTTTGGTATTGCAATGACTTATAATATTAAATATTATTATACTAAGTCAAGGAATCCTCATATTTCAATTACAGATGATTCTATGGACAGCAAAAGCTGTGCATACAAGCAGAACGATATTTTTATCAGCCATTTTAAGCCTGTCCTTGAAATGATCAATGCCAATGATTTTTTTGACCAGCAAGACCGAAAGTGAGCTGTTTGAACTTTACAATAAGATGCTCGATCCTGGTGTTCATCACTACATGACAGGCACGAAGGGTGGTTCTGTCATATCCGAAATTCACTTATGATACCTAGTATTAGCACTTATCTGAAACGCCCTGTAAACCTGCTCCAAAAGCATTATCCTTGCAAGCTGGTGCGGAAATGTCATCTCCGACATTGATAAGCGCAGGTCAGCTTTCGCCTTTATCTCAGGGGAAATGCCAAATGATGAGCCTATTATGAAATTCACTGTGCTGAATCCGTTCAGACCACATTCGCTGAGCTTTTTGGACAGCTTTTCACTTGAAAGCTGCTTGCCCTCAATGCACATTGCAATATTGTATGCGCCCTTGATGTCAGTGTAGCCTTTCATGGCTTTCGCCTCGTTTTCAAGCGCCGCCGCTATCTCCTTTTCGGAGGGGTTGTCAGATAACCTCGACTCGTTCAGTTCAACTATTTCAAGCTTGCAGAACGCCCCCAGCCGCTTTGAGTATTCCGCCGCAGCATCACGCCAGTATTTTTCTTTCAGCTTTCCAACTGTAATAAGATTTATCCTTATCAAAATGCCACCGCCATTCCGCTGCCCTCAGGCTTTGCTATATGTAAAATATAGTCGCTGTTGCGCTCGTAATCCCCAAGTGCTCCCACAGCCGAGTTTTCAGCCTGAAAAGGCGTGTTGTTTTCCTGACTTAAATGCCCTAAAATAAATTTATATGTACCTGCTGTCATAAGCTTTTTTAGCTGTTCTCCGCAGGCAGAGTTTGAAAGGTGTCCGTGGTCTGAAGCGATGCGCCTTTTCAGCTCGTATGGATAAGGTCCATTTTTCAACATTGACTCATCATAATTTGACTCCAGCAAAACAAGGTCAGAACCGCTCAGGTGCATATCGACCTCATTTGTAACAGTGCCAAGGTCGGTGCATACGCACACCTGCTTGCCGTCAGGGGTCTTTATCTGATATCCACAGCTTGCAGGGGTATCGTGAAATGTGGTAAAACCTTTTACGGCATAATCTCCTATGCAGACTTCATTGCCGTCCACCTCGTTGACATCACAGGCAGGGTCTATTTTGCCGTCAGATACAAGTATCTCAAGATTGGTCTTTTGGGCAAATACAGGGATATGATATTTCTTCGTGAGAACTTTAAGCCCCGAAACATGGTCTGAATGTGTGTGTGTGATAAAAATTCCCTGTATCACAGCAGGGTCTATCTCGTTAGCTTTCAAAGCTTCACAAAGACGTTTGCAGGATACTCCTGCGTCAACAAGTATCCCGCCGTCACTGTTGCCGATAAAAGAGCTGTTGCCCTTGCTTGATGAAAAAAGTGGATATATCCTTGCCATAACTAATTCCTTTCAAAAGTTTTCAGAAGATACTCTGCAACACCGTCTTCTTCATTTGTGCCTGTCACCTGGTCACAGCCTTCAAGCACCTCTTTGCAGGCGTTTTTTACTGCCACTCTTTTATCAGCCGCCTTGAACATAGGCAGATCGTTGGTGTTGTCGCCAAAAGCCGTGACAAAGTCAAAGCCGTAATTCTCACGAAGATACCTCACGCCTTGCTCCTTAGAAGCCACCGAAGAGAACACTTCAAGATACCAAAGCTTGGGGTCATAAACATCATAATAGTATGTGATGTTCAGCTTTTCATTTCCTTTAAGAGCGTCATACAGCGGTACAAGTTTTTCTTTTTCTGCAATAAATGTGAAGTATATCACATTGTCGATGTACTGAGAAAGGTCACTGACCTGCGTGAAAGACTTGTAATATTTCTCTCTGCGTTCGTTGTAAAAGCTCTCCATAGCAGGAGAAATAAGCCTCTCATATCTTGTGGAAAGCTTGTTATCTGAAACCGAGTACATAAAAGGCTCTAAACCAAGCCCTTTTGAAAGACCTATGATAAGACCGCAAAGCTCCCTGGAAAGGCTGTTTATCTTGACGTATTTTTTCTCCGCCATATCATAAATAAGCACGCCGTTCATAAGTATCACGGGAAGCTTCAGGTCAAGTCCCGAAAGTATTTTTCCTGCTGAAGCAAGCGTCCTTGCAGTGGCGGCAGTGAAGTTAAGCCCCTTTGCCATGAGCCTGTTCAAAGTGTCTCTTGTGAACTCCGTCACCTCTGCATTGCCGTTAAGCAACGTTCCGTCAAGGTCGGAAATAAAAAGCTCCATATCATGTCCTCTCAAATGCTGTAAAAAACGGCGGCAAATAATATGCCGCCGCAGTGTTTTAAATATTAATCAGCCGCTAAGCTCCATTTCGTTAGCGTCAGGCTTGTAAACACGCTGAATGTCAGCTCCAAGCCCTCTGAGTTTCTCATCTATCTTTTCATATCCTCTTTCGATGTAGAAAATATTGTCTATCTCAGTAGTGCCCTCTGCGGCAAGTCCTGCTATCACCATGGCAGCGCCTGCTCTCAGGTCAGTTGCCACAACAGGAGCACCTTTGAGCTTGCCAACGCCCTGTATAACAGCCACCTTGCCGTCAACAGAAATGTCAGCGCCCATTCTTCTAAGCTCAGCCACATATCTGAATCTGTTGTCAAAAATATCGTCTGTAACGATGCTCGTACCCTCTGCAAGCGTCAGCAGTGTTGAGAACTGCGGCTGCATATCAGTAGGGAAGCCAGGGTGCGGCATAGTTTTTATAGAAGTTTTCACGAGCGGACCGTCCACCCAAACATGAACGCTCTCGTCACTTTCCTCAACGTTTACGCCTACCTTGCGGAGCTTTGCCGTAATAGACTCAAGGTGTTTAGGAATAACATTTGCGATAACAACGTCGCCCTTTGTGGCAGCCGCCGCTACCATATAAGTGCCTGCCTCTATCTGGTCAGGGATAGTCGCATAGGTAACGCCTTTGAGGTAATCAACGCCTCTTATCTTGATAACGTCAGTACCTGCGCCTCTGATATCAGCACCCATTGAGTTAAGGAAGTTCGCAAGGTCAACGATATGAGGCTCTTTTGCCGCATTTTCGATTATAGTAAGCCCCTTTGCCTTTACAGCGGCAAATATTGCATTCATAGTTGCGCCAACCGTAACAAAGTCAAAGTATATCTGATTGCCCACAAGCTCGTCTGCTGTGACATGATTAGCTCCGTTCACTATCTCGTCAGACGCACCAAGCGCCTTGAATGCTTTCAAATGCTGATCTATAGGTCTGTCGCCAAGGTCACAGCCGCCCGGCATCGGAACAAAAGCCTCGTGAAATCTTCCAAGCAGCGTGCCAAGAAAATAGCATGACGCTCTCATGGTTCTTGCAAGCTCATATGGCACTTCAGGCTTTTCAATGCCCTTTGTGTCAAAATATATAGTATTTTTATCTAAAAGTCTGACCTCTGCGCCCATTTCACGCAGGATCTTCATGCACTTAGTTATATCGCTTATCTCAGGCACGTTCTCAAGAACGCACGGCTCGTCGCACAGGATAGTTGCCGCAACCAATGCAACAGCAGCGTTTTTTGCACCGCTTATCTGCACAGTACCATGCAGCGGCTTACCTCCATGTATAACAAACTTCTCCAAGTTTACACACTCCTTAACGAGATTGTCGGCTTCTCTCTCTGCCGACGCTCAGATTATTATACCACAGCCACAGGCAAAATAAAAGCAAAAAGCAAGAATTTCAACGATTTGGTTAAAATCATTTAACATACACCCAAGCAATCGTTAAATCTGCCCATATAATGCAGGCTATGGCGGTCTATAAAAAGAACGAATGTTCACATACTCTTAACAATAGAATATCCAACTCTTATATTTTAACACACCCCATTCAAAAAATCAATAGTGAATAAGGATATTTTGATAAATTTTCGACAATTTTTTCGGCTTTTTAGGCGAAAATTACAGCAATGTTACAACTGTACGAAATCTTGTACCTTATTGTAACCTTGCTGTAATATTTAAGTACAAAAAATCAGACACTTGCTGTTTGCCTTGACGAAAAAGAACGGCTGTGGTATACTCATAACAACAGATATACTGTAAAAAGGGGAGTGCGGCAGTGGTAAAAAGAAAGAATCTCATATGGGCGGCAGTTTTTGCGGCTGTTATCGCTGCGTGCCTGATATTTATTTTCCTCACAGGTGGAAAGAGCGGAGAAAATTCTGCCGAAATATATGAAAACGGCAAGCTCATAAAGACAGTTTCTGACCTTTCCCCCGATAAGGAGTATTCCTTTGAGATAAAGACAGAAAACGGCACTAATACCATAACCGTTGGCGAGGGAAGCATTTGGGTGTCTGTCGCAGATTGCTCGAACCAGACCTGTGTTCATGCAGGAAAGATATCCCACGCAGGACAGACTGTCATTTGTGCACCGCACAAGCTTGTGATAAAAATAGTCGGTGAGACCTCTGCTGACGCTGTGATATAGGGGTGGAAGCATGAAAATATCAGTACAAAAAATCACCCTCATAGGAATTTTTACCGCCTTGTCACTTATCATTTTCATGGTTGAAGCACAATTCCCTGTTATGCCCATAGGCGGCATGAAGCTTGGGCTTGCCAATATCGTCACAATGGCAGCAATGCTTTTTATTGGCAGAAAAGAGGCAGGCTTGGTGCTGCTTTTGCGAATAATCCTTGCGGCAGGGCTTTACGGAACTGTGGTGAGCTTTGCGTTCTCACTTACAGGCGGAATTTTAGCGTATCTCGCCATGTGCATTGCGGTTTCGAGAGTTGGTGAAAACCAGCTTTGGGTGGCATCAGTTTTTGGTGGTT
>OHRM01000777.1_pt1 | contig 16336 bp, 10 predicted proteins | sample 1578361 | NCBI WGS metagenome assembly OHRM01 (sample SAMEA3879590, study PRJEB24766) | human gut metagenome | biome: human-associated habitat; feature: feces | place: USA | collected 1985/1987 | reverse complement strand
GCCATACAGCATAGGCGCTCTTTCGTAAGCGCATAGCGTAGCTGCCTAGATACTGTAGAATTATGCACACGATACATAAAAATGAGCTCCCACGGATGGGAGCTCAAGGAGAATCGCGCCATGGACGGCGTGTTTCGACGGTTTTGTCGGGCATAGAAGCCCTAAAAGCATAATTCGTACAGTATCTTGGCAGAGTAGCGTAGCGAACGAGAGAGTGCCTATGCTGTATGGCAGTCACTCCGGCGACTTACGCCCCTTACGCTGTGGCTGAAATGGGGGAGGATGTATGCGCTCCCGCGGTATGTGCGCCGGTCGTCTTCCCGTATTATTGAAAAATACCAAGCAATCCACATCTATTGCGCAGCATCAGGAGCTACATACGAGTATGCATTGGACATCTTTGCAGCATTGTTTGTCAGAGTGACAGCCTCTCTGTAGTAGGCAACAACAGGAGTGCCCTTATCCACAGCGTTGAACAGCTGCTCTGCAAAAGCAGGCGGCACATTGATACATCCGTGTGAGCCGGAGGTTTTGTAAATTGTTCCTCCGAAGGTATCACGCCAGCTGGCATCATGGATACCTATATTGTAGGCAAACGGCATGAAATAGCTGACAGGAGAAGAGTAACCCTCACCGACAAGAGTAGCATTTCTCTGCTTGTAAACAATCTTGTATACACCATCTACGGAACCATTCTGACGGGCGAGATTACCTGATACGAAATCAGACTCCATCTGGAGAGCACCATCCTTGTAATACCACATGTGCTGCTTTGTGTAGTCAATCTCTATGTATGTATTACCTATGTCGTCGGCGCCTCGGTAGAGAGCAGTCTGCTCGTAAACAGGCTCTCTTTCCACTGGCTTGCCTCCCTCTAAATCGGAAAGAAGTTTGGCCTTCTCATTTTTCTTGCTGACTACCCATCCGTAGTCTCCACCACCTATTTCAATAGTGTCACCGGACGATGTCTTGAATGAGCGTTTGCGGCCGAAGGTATTGTACTTGGAAGCAAGCTGCTGGACATATTTAGTGACCTTGGCATCATCTATGTTCACGTTGCCGTCATCTGAGATGCTTAGCATATCAAGGATTTTGGCTGAGTCAAGCTTCTCGTCGGCACCTTCAATTTTGTAAGTGACGGTTGAAGCAGTGTATTTGTCGAGGGCTTCTTTTTCATTTTTGATTGTATCGCTTTCCTTTGTGATTTTTGGAGCTTCATAACAGTCATCACTTAAGCTAAGCTTTGGAAGCTCATTGTCCAGGGCATCCTTTACTTCGGCAAGGATGCTGTCATATATCGGCTTGCAGCCATTTTTCTCTTCAATCACATCGTATTTGCCGTCTTTTATCTCGATGTGGGCATCCTCCGGATTTTCAATGTAGTCATCACTGAAAATGTCAAGAGCCTTGAGCTTTTCCGCCAAAGCGGCATCGTCATATTTGGACGAACCCTTTAGAGTATAGTTTTGAGATTTGAAGAGACTGACAGGCCATGTAAAAGCATTCTGGCTTTTTAGGATTTGCTCCTCGTCACCGTTTGAGACATATTCATAGGAAAAATCAGGTCCCTTAAGTGAGAAGCTGTTGCCTTTTCTATCAGTGATTGTGAGCAGATAGTCGCGGCTTAGGGCTGTATTTTTTTCTATTGCCTCTTTTGCGGTTTTCCCTGCGTATTTTACAGAGTTAATCTTTGTGTTGAACAGATAGTGGCTGCTAAAATAAAAGGCAAAGCCAAGATAAACAGCCAAAATCACGCCAAGCACAACGGCGCAGGTTATAAGTACTTTTTTCTTCATGTAAATCGACCTCCTTGGAGATATGCTGTTGCTGCCCAAACCGGGGTGTAGGCGGCAGCTAAAATCAGTTACATTTGTGAAGATGTGACACATCCATATAGTCAGGCAGACCATTCTTGTAGGCTACAGCGGTTTCTCCCTGAATAAGTGGCTTTAAGTATTCGATAAGCTCAGGCTTCACATCATTGCCAGCATCATTGATCCACTCTCTTGGCACAGACTTGGCCTCGTTTGCGATATCCTTGATAGCAGAATATGTGTATTCTACCTGATAAGGATCATTTGAGATGCGCTTTAAGCATACCATTGATGCGGTCACACCCTCTGCTGCAATAGTGACACCCTTTTTACCCTGAGCAAAAGATTCCTCGATATCGGTTAATGATGCAAGATGTGAGGCACAGCGCTGGAGCACGTTTACCTCTACTGAGCGAACCTTGACACCGATGTTTTCTTTCACAATGAACTCAAGAGCCTTTCCGGCACCGCTTAGCTGCTGGTGTCCGAACTGGTCGCATGAGGCATTTGATGATGTAATGTATGAGCCGTCTGCGTCATGTATTCCTTCGGATACGGCAACTATTACATTGTTAGTGTGCGCAAGGGCTTCTTTTATATCGGCAACAAATTTGTCCTTGTCGAAATCCACCTCAGGCAGATAGATGAACTGAGGCGCTGTATTGTACTCATTACGTGCGAGAGCGGAAGCGGCAGTGAGCCATCCTGCGTCACGTCCCATGATTTCAACGATTGTCACACTCTTAACAGCATAGATAAAGGTATCATGGGCTATCTCAAGCATGCTTGATGCGATATATTTGGCGGCAGAGCCAAATCCCGGAGTATGGTCTGTCATGCATAGGTCATTGTCGATGGTTTTTGGAATCCCTATAATTTTCACATCACTGTTGATTTTTTTTGCATAATCGGATAACTTTAATACGGTATCCATCGAATCATTTCCACCGATGTAAAAGAAAGCCTTTACGGAGAGCTTATCAAACTGGTGGAAGATGTATACATATGGTGAATCATCATCCTTGTAATCAGGGAGCTTGTGACGGCATGAGCCGAGATACATGGCAGGTGTGGTCTTAAGCTTTTCAAGATTAGCATCATCTGCAAAAATATCTGACAGATTGAGATAATTCTCATTTAATATGCCGAGTATTCCGTTTACGGCGCCATAGCAGATATCGTATTTCTCAGAGCTTTTTACTCCTGCGATGACTCCTGCAAGGCTTGCGTTGATTGCAACAGTTGGGCCGCCTGACTGGGCGACGATACAGTTTGACTGATTCATTGTAATCTCCTTATTGTGTATTTTAACTATTCTCTTCTGTAAGAATAGTTATGGTATAATTTTAAAATGACTACTGAATGCGCATGGCATATGCACCGCATAATCATATAGATTGTAGTATCAAACATTATTTTTAGCAAGGGTTAAAATGAAAAATATGAATAAATACGAAAATTGCTTATTGTGTCCCAGAAAATGTGGCATAAACAGAAGAACCGGACAAACAGGTGTATGTGGCGTTTCATCTGAAATAAAGGTGGCGCGCGCAGCACTTCATTATTGGGAGGAGCCGTGCATATCAGGAAAAAGAGGAAGTGGGGCAGTTTTTTTCTCAGGCTGCAGCCTACACTGCGTGTTCTGCCAGAACAGGGAGATTTCTGACGGAAAAGAGGGAAAGGTAATCAGTAAAGAGAGGCTGAGTGATATCTTTATGGAACTTGCTGACAAAGGCGCAAATAATATCAATCTGGTCACACCGGGGCAGTATATCCCTGATATAGTGTGGGCGGTAAACGATGCAAAAAGCCGTGGCATGAAGCTTCCTATTATATACAATACGAGCGGATATGAAAATGTGACAGAGCTAAAGCTGCTTGAGGGCATAGTGGATGTGTATCTTCCGGATTTTAAATATATGGACAGTACGCTTTCGGCAATGTATTCAAGGGCAAAAGATTATCCGTCTGTCGCAAAGCAGGCGCTTTCAGAGATGGTCAGGCAGCAGCCGGATGTCGTGATTGACGATGCGACAGGACTCATACAAAAGGGAGTTATTGTGCGACAGCTTCTACTGCCGGGACATGTGAATGATGCAAAGGCTGTACTTAAGTACCTGTATGATACATATCATGATCACGTATATATAAGCATGATGAGCCAGTTTACGCCGATTGCACTAAAGGATTATCCTGAGATAAACCGCACAGTGACAAAGAGAGAGTATGAAAGACTTGTTAACTATGCCCTCGAAATAGGAATCACGAATGCATTTATACAGGAGGGTGACGTGGCAAAGGACAGCTTCATTCCGGCATTTGACTGTGAGGGAGTATGATATTTACCGTTTTTCTTAATAAAATAGTAAGAATTGGCAGGGAAAAATGACTGGATTTTGTGACGTCGGTGTAGTACTATGGTTATGTGATATTTTTTAACTGTGAAGGTACTGAACAGTTACGATATTTTGTTATTACTCACATCCCGGTGTGACAGACGATAATGTTTTTAATCACACAGGATACATTATTCAATAGAGGATACATTGATGAAAAATATAGGAGAACAGCAGATAATAATTGAATGTCCGAATACTATCTTTCATCTATACATTGACAGTGAGGATGAGCTTTCAAAGGTTAAGGTGTTTATGAACAATATGAAGAATGTTGATTCGATAAGTCTGCATGATATATACAACTGGTGCAACAGACAGCATGTGCAGTACACGACGACATTTAATTATGACAGTAAAATGACCTTGACAGAAATGATAAAATCCTACATATTTTACTTCAGACAGAAGCTTAGATATGTAAATAATAGTGATAGGATGATAGAAACATGAGATACCCTGAATTTCTAAAGGATAGAGGAACAATAGGCTTTGTGGCGCCTTCGATGGGCTGTACAACAGAGCCGTACAGGAGTGCCTTTGACAATGCCATTAAAAGGTTTCACAGCATGGGTTATAAGACGATAGAGGGACCTAACTGCAGGTGCGACAGTGGCATAGGTATCAGCAATACACCTAAGAAGTGCGCAGAAGAGCTGAACGAGAGCTATGCTTCTGTTGACAGTGATGTGCTTATATCCTGTGGTGGTGGCGAGCTGATGTGCGAGGTAGTGCCTTATATTGATTTTGAGCGCGTGAAGCAGTCAAAGCCGAAATGGTACATGGGCTATTCCGACAACACGAATTTCACATTTTTGGAGGCTACTATTGCAGATACAGCAGGTATTTACGGGCCGTGTGCGGGCAGCTTTGGCATGGAGGTGTGGCATGAGTCACTTACCGATGCATTTAATCTGCTTTGTGGCAGGAAGCTTTCTTTTACCAATTACCCTATGTGGGAGAAGGAATCGATAAAGGATGAGAATGCTCCGTTTGTGGGTTACAACCTGACTGAAAAGTCGTGCATCAGCTCTATTCCTGCGGTGGCAAAGGAAAGCATGCTTTCTATGAGAGGCAGGCTGCTTGGTGGCTGCATGGATTGTCTTATCAATCTGCTTGGTACATCGTTTGACCATGTAAGGGAATTTAATGAGCGCTACAGTGATGATGGTATCATATGGTTCCTTGAGGCTTGTGACCTTAATGTTATGGGCATGAGAAGGGCTATGTGGCAGATGAAAAATGCAGGATGGTTTTCAAATGTAAAGGGCTTTCTCATCGGACGCCCGGCGCACTTCGGAGAGGAAATGTTTGGCATAGACCACCGACAGGCGCTTTCATCACTGCTTAGAGATTTTAATGTGCCGATCATCATGGATCTGGATATAGGTCATATGTCGCCGATGATGCCTGTGGTATGCGGAAGCATGGCAGATGTCAGCTTCGACGGAAGCAGCTTTACAATTTCGTATGATATAGAGCAGTAGATTGGAGGAAAAATGATTAGATCAATAAAGAAAAAAGCAAAGAGTATTGTATGTAGCGTGCTTGCTGCGGTGACACTGTTTACAATGAATCCGGCTGTATTTGCAACAGAGACAGCTACGCAGACTGATACAGTTTCAAGCGTTGATGTATCAGGCAGTGACGCAGCTGATAAGAGTAACACAGACAGTACTGCAGACAGTACAACGCCAGCCGGCAGTGAGGCAAACGACAAGGTGACAATCAGCAAAAATGATAAGCCATACTTAAGTCTTGGAGCAGACCTCACACCGGATCAGAGAGCGACAGTGCTTGGATTTATGGGAATCGAGCTCACTGATCTGGACAAGTACGATGTGGTCTATGTAAATAATGATGAGGAGCACAAGTACCTCGATTCATACATCAGCAAGAGCGAGATTGGCACAAGGTCACTTTCCTCAGTACTCATTACAGAGGATAAAAAGGGTGCGGGTCTTAGTGTTTCCACACACAATATCAATTACTGTACAGTAGGAATGTACAAGAATGCGCTTGCCACAGCAGGCATAGCTGATGCTAAAATCATAGTCGCAGGACCTTTCCCTATTTCCGGAACGGCAGCACTTGTAGGTACACTAAAGGCATACGAGGAGATGACAGGCAAGAAGCTTGACGACAAGGTGACAGACGCAGCGATGGATGAGCTTGTCACAACAGGAGAGCTCAACAAGAGCATTGACGGCGATTCGCAGGATATCGAGGCAATGATTGCAGACCTAAAGAAGCAGCTTGCCGATGGAAGGCTCAAGGATGAGAGCCAGATAAAGGATGCGATAAAGGAGGCTGCAAAGGATTACGACCTGAAGCTTTCTGATGATGATATTGCAAAGCTGACATCGCTTCTTATGAAGCTTAAGGATGCCAATATCGACTGGGATTCAGTCATCAACCAGGCACAGGACTGGGCATCAAAGCTTGGCGATAAGATAAATGACCCGGGCTTCTGGGAAAAGATTGGTAACTTTTTCATGGATTTATGGGATAAGATAAAATCTCTGTTCAGCTAGAAAAGCTACAAGAGACAGTAAGAATAAGCAGAATATGAATCAGACAACTCCCTGAAACGTAAGCATGAGCTGCACGTTGAAGGGAGTTTTTTGATTAAAGGGTCAAAAGGTATCATCGATGCATGCTTGCATGCAATTCGATGTATACCTTAAAAAAAAATAATAAATTTCTGCCGAATACATTGATACAAAGGTCATATTCTATTATAATTAAATAGATAATGGATTAATGTAAACAATGCACATAAGAAAGATGGGATTTGATGATAAAGATAAATAAATTTCTGGCAGCCTCTGTCGTTACATTGTCATTAGCTGCATGTGACCTGGCACCATACAGCAGCATAGCAGTCTATGCGGATCAGGCGGCTAAGGTTGTGTGTGATGAGAGATACTGGGTAGCGGCGAGAAGCGGACCGGGAACAGAGTATGAGCTGGAGCACAAGCTTTCAAACGGCAAGGATATTACTATTCTTGAGCAGACCACAGGCGCAGACGGCAAGGTGTGGTACAAGGCAAAGTACAATCTGGCAGCAAATAATGAGGAGTGTGTCAGCTATATCAGGTCTGATTTTGTATCAGCAGGTACAGCTGCATCAGACAATGCGCAGACAGGGGATGCTTCGGCAGACACCGGCAATGCGGATGCCATACAGCAGAATAATGAGGAACAGCTTGCCATTGCAACCGCATCGGGAGCATATGCTACAGGTACGATTACAGGTGGCAATGTGTATGTCCGCAATGCAGCAGGCACATCCGGCACTACCAAGGTTGTCTCACTCAACTGGAACCATCAGGTTGACATAATTGGAGAGACCAGGGTAAACGGTGTGGTCTGGTACAATGTCAAGGGTACTTTAAACGGCAAGGCATTTACGGGCTGGACTATCAGTACATACATAAAGGTGACATACAATAACAGCGGAGACAATACTGATTTTGTCACGGCTATGAAGAATGCAGGCTTTCCTGACAGCTATATTCCAAACCTTACAGCTCTTCACAATAAGTATCCAAGATGGACATTTGAGGCTGTAAATACAGGTTTGAATTGGGATACGGTGATTGAAAATGAAAGTGTAAACGGACTTAATCTGGTATCCAAATCAGCAGACAATTCCAAGAAATCCACAGCTGCCGGAGCATATAACTGGTCAACAAATACGTGGGTTGAGTACGAACCGGGATGGGTGTCAGCAAGCAGTGCCTATATTGCTTATCTCATGGATCCAAGGAATTTTCTTGATGAGACCAATATTTTTCAGTTTCAGAGTCTGGCATACAGTCCGAATGAGGCACTTGAAGGTGTTCAGTCCATAGTAAAAGGCACATTTATGGAGGGAACAAAGACCTATTCCAACAATGGTGAGAAAATTAATTATGCAAGCACATTCATGGATGTGGCAAAGAGCAGCGGAGTAAGTGCATACCATATAGCATCGCGTTTAAAGCAGGAGCAGGGACAAAAGGGAACGAGTCCTCTTATTTCGGGTACATATTCCGGATACGAAGGATATTATAATTATTTTAATTTTAATGCAACCGGAAACACGAAGGATAAGATTTATAAAAATGGTCTGTCTTTTGCCAAGAAGCAGGGCTGGAATACAAGAGTAAAGTCCATAAGCGGCGGAGCTGTAAAGGTGGGCAGCAATTATATAAATAAGGGTCAAAATACACTGTATTTTGAGAAGTTTAATGTAGTAAATACAAGCTCGCTGTATTTCCATCAGTACATGGGCAATGCCACAGCGGCTCTTACTGAGGGACAGAGTCTGGCTAAAGGATATTCAGACAAGAATCAGGCTTTTGTATTTAAAATACCTGTATACAACAATATGCCATCGTCAGCAGTGGGCTTCGATAAAGCTGGCGATACCAATAACTATCTGCAGTCGCTTGCGATAAGTGGTGTAACACTCACACCGGCCTTCAATGGAGCGACAACAAGCTATTCAGCAGTTGTTTCAAATGCTATAAGCTCAGTGACTGTTTCGGCAGATGCAGTTTCAGGAAACAGTGGTGTTTCAGGCACAGGAAGCTATTCGCTTGCTGTCGGAAATAATACAATTAAGGTAAATTGCAAGTCGCAAAGCGGTGATACAAGAACATACACTATCAATATAAACAGGCAGGCGGCATCTGCAAATAATGCAGGTGGCAATAATAATCAGAACAATAATAACCAAAATAATACAGATGTAAACATAACATCAGGTAAATACAGTATAGGTACTTATATTACAGGCATTGAGCCTGGAACCGGTGCAGCTGATTTTGTGAAGAATATAGCAGTATCAGCATCAGGTACTGTAAAGCTTCTGACAAGCTCAGGCTCAGAAAACAGCGGAAAGGTTGCAACAGGCAATAAAGTGGCTGTTTATGATGCTTCGGGTAACCTGAAAAAGACATATGATATTGTTGTATATGGAGATATCAATGGTGACGGTGCTGTAAATGCCCTTGATATGATTAAGCTCAACAGACATATTTTAGGAAAGGGAACACTCACAGGTGCTTATCTGGAGGCAGCTGATGCCAACAGAAAGGGTGATGGTGGAAATGCCCTTGATATGATAATCATGAACAGACACATACTGGGCAAATCAAAGATATCGCAGAATTAGAAATGTGAGGAAAATATGAAGAAATTATTTGGATGTATATTATCACTTGTTATGGCGGTGATGCTTGTTTTCACACCTGCCGAGCATGTATATGCGCAGGGACTTGGATTAAGTGTCAGCTCAAGCTCTGTAGCTGTTGGAAAAACAGTTAAGGTGACTGTTTCCATGCCGTCCGGATATTTTGGTACTGTAGTTATCTCAAGCTCCGACGAGGGAGTACTGAGTAACGGTGGAGATGGTGTGGCAAATATTGGTGATGCAGCGGGACCGGAATACCCGACATCGCGGTCATTTTCGTTTACGGCGAAGGCTGCAGGAAGCTGCACTATAAAGGCATATTGTACAGTTGTAGGAGATGCAGAGGCCAACGATGCCGGAGGTATAATTACCGGTGCCAGCACGAAGGTGACGGTAACAAGTGCTTCATCAAACAACGATTCAAACAGCAACAAGGATAACAAGGACAATTCCGGCAGCAATACCGGCAATGACAGCAATGCAAATAAAGATAATGAAAACAAAGAGGAAAAGAAATCCTCAAACGCATCTCTTGGTTCGCTTGTTATCTCAGCAGGTATGCTTTCCCCTGAGTTTTCTGCTGCGACAAAGGATTACACAGCTACGGTAGATTACAGCTGTTCAAGCCTTGCGGTTACAGCAAATCCGGCTGATTCCAAGGCGAGTGTGACATCAGTCACAGGCAATGATTCACTTGAGGTTGGAGAGAATACGGTCAGCGTTGTTGTGACAGCAGAGGACGGCAGCACAAGCACATACAATATAGTTGTTACCAGAAGAGCCGAGGATGATCCGGAGAATGCAGATAAGCAGGATAACTGGAAGAAGTTCGATATAAATGGCACAGAGTGGACTATGGTAAATGACATTCCGGAGGATGTTGTTCCTGAAGGCTTTGAGCACTCAAAGACAGTGATTGACGGACTTGAATACAATACCCTTCATGGCACCTTTGGTGATATCACGCTTGTGTATTTACAGTCGGAAAGCGGCAATGGGCTTTTTGTATATGATGCAGCACAGAATACAGCATATGAGTTTGTCCGTATCAATTCAGAGTCACATTTTATAGTGGTTTTACTGCCTAAGGTGGATGATGTGCCTGAGGGATATAATGAGATATCGCTCTCCATAGAGGGCAAGGGTGTGGCAACAGCCTACCAGACCAAAGGCGAAAAAACCGATGATCAGACAAAGGATTTTTACCTCATATACGCTATGAATGACAATGGTGAGAGTGGCTGGTACACATATGATAGCGTAGATGGCACATATATGAGAACTGAGCTCAGTACACCTACAGTGGCACAGGAGGAAAATGATACAACAAAGAGTGAGCTTGTCCCGGGAATTGCCAATAAATATCTTGTTTTGGCTGCAATACTGGTTCTTATTATCATTATTCTGTTACTGTTGCTTATTGTATCAGCTGTGAAAAACAGAAAATATAAGGCAATGGACTATCATGATGACGATGATGATGTAGATGATGCAGCAGAAGATGTATCAAATGAAGCTTTGGAAGAAACAACTGATGAAACTGCGGACGAGATAGCAGATGAGCTGGAAGAAGAGGTTACAGAAGAGCCGTTAGATGAAGTGGCAGAAGAAGCTGCAGAAGAAACAGCAGATGAAGCTGTAGAAGAGCCGGCAGATGAAGTCGCAGAAGAAACAGCGGAAGATGCTGCAGATGAGCAAAAGATGGCTACGGATGAAAATATATCAAATGCATCCTATGTCGGAAGAACCGTAGAAATTACACCTGATTCTAAGAAAGCTGTTGAGAATGAAAACTCTGAGTTTGATTTAAAAGACGATTCAAGGCAGGAAAACGTTTCTGACACAGAAAACGATGCTGATGAGGATGCTTTAAAGAATCAGCTTCAAATGGCACTTGATGGCTTTGTCAATGAGGGAAATAAGCCGTCTGAGACTATAGACAGCAGTGCAAAGGATGATAATGAAGATGACAGCGAAGATGATGATTTGCAGTTCATCGACTTAAATTAGTGAATATGACTGGAGGATATGACTTGAAACCATATACAAGTAAGGCTAAAAAAGCAATAGATTTGGCTGCACGTATATCAAAGAAAATGAATTACAGCTATGTTGGAACAGAGCACATACTGGCTGGCCTTATAAAAGAGGGCACCGGTGTGGCAGCTGAGATTCTAACAGCCTGCAATGTGGAATATGATAAGCTTATTTCGATGATTGAAGACCTGATTTCACCGGGGGATAACATCGAAGTGATGGACAGGGATGGCTATTCACCAAGGACACAGAGAGTATTGGAGCGCGCATCGGAGGAAGCCGATAGATTTGAGTGCAATGAGATAGGGACAGAACACTTGCTAATGGCTATAGTACTGCAGGGAGACTGTGCAGCTGCAAGACTTTTAAACACCATGGGTGTTAACAGTCAGAAGATGTTTATAGATATTCTTGGTGCGATGGGTGAGGATCCGTCTGCATACAGGGATCTGATGAAAAGCTATGGTACATCATACAATTCTGCAACTCCTGTATTAGATCAGTATTCCAGAGATTTGACAGATATGGCAGAGGCAGGGCTTCTTGACCCTGTTATAGGCAGAAAAAAGGAGATGGAGCGCGTTATCCAGATACTTTGCCGCCGTGGCAAAAACAATCCATGTCTGATTGGAGAGCCGGGAGTGGGCAAGACCGCTATAGTAGAAGGACTTGCACAGGATATAGTCAGTGGCAATGTTCCGGATATTCTTTTGGGAAAGAGACTGGTTTCTCTTGATATGTCCGGGCTTGTAGCCAAATCAAAGTATCGTGGTGAGTTTGAGGAGCGTATCAAGAAGGTGATAAGCGAGGTTTCAAATGCCAAAAATGTACTGCTTTTCATTGATGAGCTTCACACTATAATAGGTGCAGGAGGAGCAGAAGGCTCGTTAGATGCATCTAACATATTAAAGCCGGCACTTGCCAGAGGCGAGGTACAGGTAATCGGCGCCACTACCATAGAAGAGTACCGCAAATACGTGGAAAAGGATGCTGCGCTTGAGCGCCGTTTCCAGCCGGTGATGGTTGAAGAGCCTGGTGTGGATGAGACAATAGAGATACTCACAGGATTAAAGGGAATCTATGAAAAGCATCATGGTGTCATCATAACAGATGAGGGTGTGAAAGCAGCAGTAAACCTTTCTGCACGATATATAAATGACAGATTTTTACCTGATAAGGCGATAGACCTGATGGATGAAGCGGCAGCCAGGATAAGGCTTAAGAATCTGACATCATCTGACGAGCTGCTTGCTCTGAAAAAAGAGATAACAGATAAGCAGAACCAGTTGGAAAATGCTTTGTCGAAAGGAGATCTCGCAGCTGCCGGCGCGCTTATGTCGGAAAAGGAAGTGCTTGAAAATAAACAGCAGAAGCTTATCAGAAAGAACCGTCGCACAGGAGCCAAAAATCAGCCTGTAGTCGGCGAAAATGAGATAGCGGATGTAGTATCGGGATGGACCAAAATACCTGTAAATAAGCTTACAGAGTCAGAGGCAGGACGACTTGCAAAGCTTGAACAGATACTTCACAAGCGTGTAATAGGACAGGAGGAGGCTGTTTCTGCTGTCGCAAAGGCAGTCAGACGAGGCCGGGTTGGTTTAAAGGATCCTAAGAAGCCGATTGGCTCATTCCTGTTTTTGGGACCGACAGGAGTAGGTAAGACGGAGGTGTCAAAGGCGCTTGCTGAGGCTGTCTTTGGCAAAGAAGATGCCATGATACGTGTTGACATGTCAGAGTACATGGAAAAGCATAGTGTTTCAAAGATGATTGGTTCACCACCGGGATATGTGGGCCATGAGGAGGGCGGACAGCTCTCAGAGAAGGTCAGACGCAATCCTTTTTCTGTTATACTGTTTGATGAGATAGAAAAAGCACATCCTGATGTGTTCAATATACTTTTACAGGTGCTTGATGATGGTAGAATCACTGATTCACAGGGGCGCACGGTTGATTTCAAGAATACAATAATCATCATGACATCAAATGCAGGAGCTTCTTCTATTATAGAGCCAAAGCGCCTTGGATTTGGTGCAGGTGATGACGAAAAGCAGGATCACGAGCGTATGAAGAACAGTGTCATGGAGGAGGTCCGTCGTATATTTAAACCTGAGTTTTTGAACCGAATCGACGAGACTATTGTATTTAGAGCTCTCAACAAGGATGACATGAAGCATATAGTGACACTTCTTGTAAAGGAGCTTAAGAAACGCTGTAAAGAACAGCTTGATATAGAGCTCACAGTGCGCGACAGTGCAAAATCCTTTATCGTGGATAAAGCCTATGACAGAAAATATGGCGCAAGACCTCTTAAACGAAAACTTCAGGAGGAGATTGAAGACCGTATGTCAGAGGATATTATTACCGGCAAAATTAAGCGCGGCAATAAGGTAATAATTTCTACGAAAAACAAACAAATTTCATTGACTGTTGAGTAGAATTGGATTTATAATTAATATATCAATATAGCTACGGGAGGATAAAAATGGCTGTAATAAGTGAATTAATCCGTACTGAGGAAAACGGAAAGCTCAGCTTCGGAGATTATACATTGGCTGCAAAGGCAAAGCTTGACAATTTTGAAAAGGATGGAGATATCTACAAGGTAAAGACCTTTAAGGAGATTACAAAGCTCGAAAGAAACGGACTCTTTGTATACGAGTCTGTTCCGGGAACAGCGGTTATGGATTTCGAGGAGACTGCTGATACAGTGACATTTACTGTGGAGGGACCTGAGGATGCTCAGATTACTCTTGGCCTTGAAGAGGAGGCAGAGTACGAAATTGATATAGCTGGAGCTGTTGCAGGTACTATGAAGACAAATCTCGGCGGCAAGCTCAGCTTAAGCGTAGAGCTTGAGGGTGTTGATTCAGTCGATATCAAAGTATCAAGAAAATAGAGCATATTTTTAGCCCGGTGAAAGCCGGGCTTTTTGTATTTTATAAAGGAGAACAATATGGCAAAAGGAAAGACCTCTGTATTTTTCTGCCAGGAATGTGGTTATGAATCGGCAAAATGGATGGGACAGTGCCCGGCCTGTAAGGAATGGAATACATTTGTAGAGGAAACCGTAGATAAAAAGTCGATAAGCTCGTCGGGAAAAGTAAAAAAAGAATCAAAGGCGGCACAGGTTCTGCCTCTTTCGGCAGTAAAAAGCGAGAAAGAGGAGCGTATAGTGACAGGTATAGCCGAGTTTGACAGAGTGCTTGGTGGAGGAATTGTGAGGGGGTCACTTGTGCTTGTGGGAGGAGATCCGGGTATAGGAAAATCCACGCTACTACTTCAGGTATGCAGGGAACTTTCACAAAAAAAGGTGCCATTACTTTATGTGTCAGGTGAGGAATCTCTGCATCAGATAAAGATGCGTGCCGACAGACTTGGTGATTTTACGGATTCACTGGAGCTTTTATGTGAGACAAGTCTTGATATAGCAAAGGACGTGGTTCAACGAAAAAAACCGGAGGTTGTTGTAATAGATTCCATCCAGACTATGTACAATGAGGAGATAGCGTCGGCACCGGGCAGTGTCTCACAGGTCAGGGAGACAACCGGAGTGCTTATGCAGCTTGCAAAGACTCTGGGTATTTCTGTTTTTATAGTAGGACATGTGACAAAGGATGGTGCGGTTGCGGGGCCGAGGACGTTAGAGCATATGGTTGATACTGTGCTTTATTTTGAGGGTGACAGGTATGAGTCGTACAGGATACTTAGAGGCGTTAAGAACAGATTTGGTTCGACCAATGAGATAGGCGTATTTGAAATGAAGGCGGAGGGACTTGTTGAGGTGGAAAATCCGTCGGAGTATATGCTTAGCGGTAAGCCAGAGGGAGCATCAGGATCAATTGTCACATGTTCCATAGAGGGAAGCCGCCCGATACTTCTCGAGATACAGGCTCTTGTATGTCACAGTTTTTTTAATAATCCAAGGCGTACAGCAAATGGTACAGATTATAATAAAGTAAATCTACTAATGGCGGTCCTTGAAAAAAGAGCCAACCTGTCACTGTCAGACTGTGACGCTTATGTGAATATAGCAGGCGGTATAAGGATGAACGAACCGGCGATAGACCTTGGGATAGTGCTTGCAATCGCATCAAGCAAAAAGGATATTATAGTGCGTGAGGATACCATATGCTTTGGAGAGGTGGGCTTAAGCGGAGAGGTGCGCGGAGTTACCATGTCCGAGCAGCGTGTGGCGGAGGCAAAGAAGCTTGGCTTTAAAAAGTGTATTGTTCCCAAAGTGTGTCTTGCAGGAGTGTCGCATATTAATGGAATTGAGATTGTCGGTGTGGCAAATATCAAGGAAGCGATAGAGGCTGTCAGATAGTAATTGTGAGAATTGTATATAATAAACAGACAATTTAGAAAATTTGTGTTTTTTGAGGTAGTTTTACTACTTTAATTAATTGCAGAAAATCCGTTGACATATGTGTGCCGGGATGATATTATATCAAAGCTGACGCGCGGGACACATTGAGTTGTAGAGCTTGTGAGTTGCATTTTACAGACATGACTTTATAGATATTGCTTTGAAAATAAGTTGAAAAAGTTATGAAAAAAGTTCTTGACAAATGCAAAACATTTTGATAGAATAAACAAGCTGTCGCAAGACAGAGAACTTAAAACAAAGTTCAAAAAAATAAAAAAGTGCTTGACAAACGAACAGCGATTTGATAAAATAAACAAGCTGTCGCAAGAGAGCAAAACAAAGAACATTGATAACTGAACAGTGAGAAACCTTGAAAGATTTTGAGAATCAATCAGAACGCTTCAATGAAAATTGAAGACCTTTAAAACAGTAAATTCAGATTCTATCTGAATGAACGAATTAGCCAAGTTTAACTTGACTGAGATCAACTTTTTAACATGAGAGTTTGATCCTGGCTCAGGATGAACGCTGGCGGCGTGCT
>OHRM01000776.1_pt1 | contig 16344 bp, 10 predicted proteins | sample 1578361 | NCBI WGS metagenome assembly OHRM01 (sample SAMEA3879590, study PRJEB24766) | human gut metagenome | biome: human-associated habitat; feature: feces | place: USA | collected 1985/1987 | reverse complement strand
GCATCATTTCTGATGCTAAGATCTTGATTGGTCATCTTAACTTAATGACATTGCTCCCCTGCCTCTTGTTTTTCCTTATCATATATTGTAAATTTAATCCATGCATATCGTTCTCCCGGTATATTACCGGTTTTCCTCCGAATAATACAGACTCTGTGTAACTTTCCCATTACATAAGAACGGGAGGATTTAAAAACGACTACTTACAATAACTTAAAACCAGATACCATTCTAAAAAACTTCTGGAAAAACAATGAACACTTTGCAGACCTGTTCAATGCCGCTCTTTTCAACGGCTCACAGGTCATCAAACTGGAAGATTTATCGGAAGCAGATACCGATGTTTCTTCTTTGTTAAAGTTTAACAATCATGTTGAAACCATCCAGAGGATCTGGGATGTTGTGAAAAAGATAGCTTATGATGTTGATTTCGTTATCTGGGGATTAGAGAATCAATGTAAAATTCATTATGCAATGCCGCTTCGCACTATGCTTGGCGACGCTCTCTCTTATCTCAAAGAATATAATGAAATTGCTGCCAGAAACAAACACGAAAAAGATTTTTCATCTTCAGATGAATTTCTTTTAGGTCTTAAAAAGACAGACCGTTTGCACCCTGTCATCAGTCTCTGTGTTTACTATGGCGAAGACGAATGGGATGGTCCGCTTTCCCTGACCGACATGCTATGCATTCCAGAACATCTCACGCCTTTGGTATCAGATTATAAAATGAATCTCATCCAGATCAGAAACAGTGATTCTCTCATTTTTCATAACAATGAAGTTCACACTGTATTCGATCTCAGCAGATTGATTTATAACAAAGAATTTGATAAAATCCAAAGTACATACATGAATCAGAAGTTTGATACAGAACTTAGTCTGGTAATTGGCACGATCACAAATACCAAGTCATTTATTAACCATGCGTTACAATCCGATTCGGAAGGAGGTTCAATTGACATGTGCAGAGCATTTGAAGAATGGCAGGAAGAATGTATTCAGAAAGGCGTCCAACAGGGCATTCAAACTGGAATTACACAGGGTGAAATTATAGGTACCCTTAAAACCTACAAAAAATGTTCTTTTTCAAAAGAGGAAACTCTCAAAAATATCATAACCGATTTTTCTTTATCCGAGGAAGATGCACGGAATTATATGGAAAAATATTGGTAAAAGACAAACTCATTAGACACCTCCAAAGACAGCTTGCCGAAACTCGCACTACAGATTAATACGGAAAAATACAAATCAGCAGCAAAATACAACTAAAAAAAGAATCCGCGCTCTCTCATCTATAAGGACAGTACGGATTCTTCTCTTATTTTATACCATTAAATTTTATATCCTGCAGCATTCATTCTCTTTATGAATTCGTCTTCTGTAATCCCAAGTTTTTCTGCACCACGTTTGGGATTATAGTCACCTTCCTGTACGCTTAAAAATATTTCATTCTCGCGTCCTTCTTCACGTCCTTCTAAACGTCCCTCTTCACGTCCTTCCTCACGCATTTTGTTATCTCTCATAAGTAATGTCATATATTCCAGCCTCCATTCCTCATGATTTCTAGCTTGCTGAACTGCATCATCCAGTTTTCTGACCAGCTCGGTTTTACCCTGCCGTCCGCTGACCATCCATTCCAGAAATTCCTTCATCTCTGGTGACACATCATCAGCATCTCCTCCTGCACACAGAAAAATCTTTGTTGTTTCATCCTCCAGCGCTATCTCTGGTAATTCTTTGCAGCAGGTCTTAAACGTATACTTATGCAGACCTGCCTTAAATTCATCAAACGGACAGATAAAAATTATGTAGCTTTTCTTCAGTTCACTGTAATCTGCACCTCTCTCTATGAGGTTCAGATCTATCATCTCCTGATAATATCTTGCACGTTTTGGGAGATTGCTGTTATCCTTTGAAATGCTCCAACCTTTTTTCCGATAATAAGTTCCAGCAGTTCGTGACACAGCTCTGGGTTCGTTGTCAGCACCTTACAGAACATAAAATCATCTGTAAAGCTCAGTTCTTCACATTTGTTCATTGATTCCTTTCTTCTCTCCCTTGCCCATCTGCATTATAACATTGAAACAGAACATGGGCAATAAAAAGCCAAACATACCTTTGGGATTCTTATTTTATAAAAACTGATTGCTTTTCTCCCCATATATGTTACAATACATTTGTTCGCAGAACTTCCCAATCTGCAACATTGTTATTGTTTTGCACAAAAAAATAATTGCCTGATTGTCGCAAACTTAACAAAAATCTTTTTGAATCTGGCTGTTGCATATCGCAACCTTTTTCAAGAAAAACAACTCAATCATCATTTCTACACAAGGAGGATTTGCCTATGGCAGAAACAAAGAAGCTTTACACCCTCGCTGATATTCTCGGTGAACCAATCACGGAGCAGGAAGCACAAAATCTCATCCGCAAGGAAACAAACTCAGATGAGCAGACTTTCCAAAACTATGTCAATCTCAACGAAACTTATCGTAATAAATTATTGCATTTTATTATGGGTAAAAATGGACTTTCCATCACTTATGACACAGTTTTCCGACATGTCATGCTTCCGGGAGGAGACACCAAACGGCTGGAACATTTTCTTTCAATCATTTTTGACCAGCCAATACACATTAAACAGATTCTTCCACGCGAAGGCAGCCAGATTGTCGAAAATGGCAGCTTTGTCATTGCAGATATTATTGCATCCATGGAAGATGGCTCCATTATCAACGTTGAGATTCAGAAAATCGGGTACGCATTCCCCGGGGAACGGAGCAGCTGCTACACTGCTGACATGATCATGCGACAATACAACTATCTGAAAAATCAAAATAAAAAATCTTTTTCCTATCAAGACATGCGTTCCGTGTACCTGATTGTTTTCATGGAACATAGTCCTGCTCAATTTCACCTTACTAATAAATACATTCATAGGAAAATATCATGCTTTGACACTGGTGTACAAATAAATCTTCTTGACAACATTACATTCATTTCACTTGACACTTTCCGCTCAGTAGTTCAAAATATAGATACGGAACAGAAAGCATGGCTGAGTTTTCTTACCGCAGATGATCCGGATGAAATCGTCCGTCTCGTCAATGCCTATCCGGAATTTCTTCCATGCTATCGGGATATTATTTCATTTCGAAGGAGGCCGAAAGATTTGATTACTACATTTTCAGATGCACTTCGTGAGATGGATCGCAATACGGAAATCTATATGGTTGAGCAATTAGCTAAGGAAGTTCAAGAGAAAGATCATGCTCTTGCCGAAAAAGACAATGTCATTGCAGAAAAAGACAATGTCATTGCGGAAAGGGACAATGCCCTCGCTGAAAAAGACAATGTCATTGCGGAAAGGAACAATGCTCTCGCTGAAAAAGACAAACTCATTAGGCAGCTCCAAAAACAGCTTGCCGAAATGAGCACTACAGATTAATACGGCAAAATACAAATCAGCACTGCCCTCTCATTTATGAAAACAGTGCTGATTTTCTTTTAGATGGTGTGAACCAACATAATGGCTTGCTGTTCACAAACTCTTAATTTTCCATAAACACGAAGACGAATGGGATGGGCCTCTTTCCCTGACTGATATGCTATGCATTCCAGAACATCTCACACCTCTGGTATCAGATTATAAAATGAATCTCATCCAGATTAGAAACAGCGATTCCCTGATTTTTCATAACAATGAAGTTCACACTGTATTCGATCTCAGCAGATTGATTTATAACAAAGAATTTGATAAAATCCAAAGTACATACATGAATCAGAAGTTTGATACAGAACTTAGTCTGGTAATTGGCACGATCACAAATACCAAGTCATTTATTAACCATGCGTTACAATCCGATTCGGAAGGAGGTTCAATTGACATGTGCAGAGCATTTGAAGAATGGCAGGAAGAATGTATTCAGAAAGGCGTCCAACAGGGCATTCAAACTGGAATTACACAGGGTGAAATTATAGGTACCCTTAAAACCTACAAAAAATGTTCTTTTTCAAAAGAGGAAACTCTCAAAAATATCATAACCGATTTTTCTTTATCCGAGGAAGATGCACGGAATTATATGGAAAAATATTGGTAAAATGACAGATCAGCCCTGCTAAGCTAATGCTCGCAGGGCTGATTTGTCATCTTTTGATATATCAATTCTGTTGCATTACATATGTCATTTTTCCAGAAATGCACATCGTACAACATTCCTTTTCCCGTCATAAAGAACTTCTCAATCTTATTAATAATCTCATCACTTGTTTTAGCAATCTCTTCTTCATCTATTTTAGTCATGAAATCCACATTCCTATATCCATTCATTCCACATTTAAATTCCTGATAATCAGGTATAAAAGAAAAAACTGCTGTTCCAAGATAAAGGAAATCAAACATATACGATGAAAAATCCATTATCATAAGAGAATAATCTTCCTCATTTATACTGCTTTTCAGATGTATCCTGTCATCACTGCCAATAAAATTGTCGGCATATTTTTGAAAAATCGGATGAACCTTTACATCAAGTGTATATTCCTGTTTCTCCAGCATTTTGTATAACACATCACTTTCCAGAAAAGCTTTGGTTTCCATGTAATATCTTGAAGAAAGGATTTTCTTATGTAATGCTTTCCAGTCACCGTTTACATTTTCACCGACCAGATAGCTTCGCCATGATGGTGCATATAGAATTCTTTGCTTATCAGATTTATTTGCTTTATGCAATTCATCAAATCTTGGCAGTCCAACTTTCCATAAATCAGTTTTTGCAAAGCCATTCTAACGAAAAATCCGATAATCTACATCACATGCAACGACTATCTTATCCGCAATTATTTTTTCAGGAGAATACTTCCAAGGCATATCAATATGTAAAACCCCATGCTGCAAATATATGGTTTCAAAATGCATTTGATTCGCATATCGGCTATATTCTTTTTCGTTAAAATAGAAATACATTATTGCTTCACGTCTAAATCCTTTTGTGATTCAAATGCAGATGAAATTACAATAGAAAACTGCCGTGCCTACGAAGAAAACTATATATACCATGAAATACTCTTGCAGAACTGGAAACCAGATTGACTGAATGGAAACTGCAATGGTCTGAAACAACCTACATGTTATTTTGTAATTTATACATGTATTCAGCAAAATCAAAGTCTATTTGGTTATCAATATCAGTTGCTTCAACTTCATCTATTATATGAATATATGGTTTATCACCTACTACATTTTTACAAGAAATCATTTTTTCCTTCGAAACAATGCTAACTGCAAAATTGAGTGCGGCAATATCAGGTAAATCCTGACTACGTGGTTGATTCTTTAAATCATAATTTATAGGCTTATTATCCACAAACATAAACTCTTTTATTAAATGTGCTGAATTTAAGGAATCAAAATTTCCATTTGCAATTATTTCCTTATATTTTTCAATTGCTTCTATTATGGTAACATCTTTTATTAATGGATTCGTAACGTTTATGTATGCAATAACATCAGCATCAACATTTTCTGCCATATTACGATAAACATCACTCATAGAAACCTCATTTGATGCATAATATTGACTTCTTTTTACAGTCTCACATCCCAATGATGATGCAATTTCTAACATTCGATCATCATTGGAATTAACAACTATTCCATCCAAATTTGGAATTCTTTTTAATTGATTTAACTTTACTTCCAAAAGTGAACTTCCCGCAAACGGACGTATATTTTTATTTTCTACTCTCATTGATCCCGAACGAACTGCTACTAATGCTTTAATCTTCATTGTCACATCTCCTTACTTTATTAAATGCAAAATTTCTATACAATTTATTTTTCATTTACTCATCATAATCAAGTCTGTCTTGTATATTATCCATTGAATACACTTGTATTTTCATGCCACATATTTTCATCTCAAAAAAGATTGGTTCTTCAATTTTGAACTCTTTGGATACATAAATTTCTTCCGAATTCAAATCCAAAAAATCATAATTTTTTATGCGACTTTTTTTAATTACTAATTTTCGATAATTTTCACTGTCTGATGGATCATCTAATATTACTGCCATTTTCGATGTTTCCACTCTTTCAGTAACAGTTTTAGATATTACACAATCGAACAGAACTGATTCAGTTGCATCCAACTTATCTTGTGTGTCAATTAATGCACTTACGAGAGACACATAAACATCTTCCATAAAAACATTCCATACTCGGTTCTCTTTGCGAGCTTGATGCGCCATAAGCATAACTGCAATATAGTATTTAATTAAATACTTATATTCCTGACAAAACATTGAATCAAATGCCACTTTTTTCTCAGCACATAATAAATTATTTGTTGATGTAGAAACAGTTGCATATACCTTTTTATATATAGTCTTCTTTTCATACCACAATAATTCTGACAATACATTCCTATTAACTATTATCAACCCATCAATATCAGTAAAATCTGTTCTATCATCAGGATGTGCCTTCAAATGAATTTCATCACAATCGTAACCAAAAATATCTGCTAAAAGAGCAAAGCACATTTTTTCTTCGTTAACAGTAAACTTTTCTCTCTGTGCCAACGGATACGTCAGAAGAAGGCATGCCTTTTTCTTATTTACGATAGCAGCCTCCTTAACACCGTATATTTTGAAAATTTTTTGTCTTTGTAATGGTGTAAGTGTTTCTATCAACTCCACTGGTGCAAAATCAATCGTTCTTGAACAATCGTAATCCTTCATTTGGGCATTTTCATTGATGTAAATATTTTGACAACATTTTCCACCTTGAAGATTTCTATATTTATCTATCATATATTTTTCTATTAGTGGGTATGTCTGATCTATCGAATGCAGCAACAACGAATAATCGCAATATAATCCTGCTCCATCTTCAATAATACTATACTGAACTTCATTACGTTCTAAAAAATCTCCAAATGGCATAGAATTTCCGGCAATAACTATAGATTTATATTCATTAATTTTAAATGGGATCAAACGTTCATATATACCAAAGAATCTGTATTCCTGTTCAATCTTATCCAATTCAGTTGCATTAATCAAAATCTTATCCATTGCATAGCTCACATCTCGATATTTCATGTCACTCCACATAAAAACTTCATCAAAAAAATGTGTATCACTTACCGCACCGAGCTTATCCTTGCGCCAAGATGATAACATTAAATCAGCCTTTTCATCAGGATGAAATATAAGTTTATGTACAATACAACATAAAAGTCCGTACGATGATGTTGCATTATATAATATTTTACCATTTGAATTTAATCTGTAGTCTGAAACCTTATTTCCTACTTTATTTTCACCTTTGATAATATGTTTTACATTGGATAACACATTATAAAAAACATTAAATAATTCATATTGCATTTTCCCCTTATCTGCTACATATTTTTTTAAAATGATATGATCATTATTGTGAAAATATTTGATCCTATTTATTAATCCCTGTGGTACATCAGGAACAAGTTTATACGGCTGATAACTGTGTGATTTTTTGGTATTATTTTCTATAATGTTGTTTTTTTCTATCGTACTATTAAGCACCTCCCTCTCCCTCTTATGTATTATTGAATAATTTGGAAACTTATTCCATTTTAAGTCTCCATTCCAAATATCTACAAGCCATTTTTTTTCGTAGTTTTTATCAAAAAACAGGTCATCCTCAAAATGAAATAATTTAAACACTTCCATGTCTTGTTTTTTTGGTAACATTATCAATTTCTCATGTATAAATGAAATATCGGTTTTTCTATATGTCATTCTATCAATATACCCTTTAAAGGTATCCATAAAATCACGAACAAATTGCACTGCTCCATCTTGCATTTGATTGATAACATATTTCTCATGAAATCTCCAATTCTTATCTTCATATAACGGTTTCAACACGTTATCATCAATTGAATATCCTACACAAGATGGAGATGGCTCAGATTGTACAAGTTCTCTTATTTTTCCTGTTAATGCCGGTGAAAAATCAAAAAAACTTTGAACATGAAAATGATATTTTTTTGCATTAATTTCTGCACGATCATTTAGTGTATGAACGTAATAAGCATTTACTCCATACCCTAAAAGTCTAGATAAAATTGCTTGTGCACGTCCGCTATAACCAATATCGAACATTGCATCTCCTTCCTTAAAAATTTTACTTAAACATTCTTTCATTTCCTCTCTATATCTGTTGATTATTTTCTGATTATGAAGTTCCTTTTGAATAGCATTTATAAAGCGAATATAATTTCCTTCATCTGATAATGGCATGCCATATAGTATTCCATACTTAGAAAATATGGATGCCATCACGTTATTATTATAATCTGGTAGTATCGGTTTATAATATTGAATTATTTCTTCTGGTGATTTACCAATATAATTTATATTTTCCTTAATACTCCACCAATCGTCTACATCTACAATTGAAAGTGGTAAAAATGATTTTCTGGACATATGAAAATATCCAAAATCCGGTATATTCTTTTCTTTTTCTTTTATAACCTCATAAACTTTCATTGCAAGATAACCATCTCTTGCAACAAAGAAAATTTTTTTATTTATGTCAATAGACTCCATTAACCATCTTACGATTCCATACTCATGCATTCCAAGTGCAATATAACCTATGTTGTAAGGATTCCTATTAAAATCCGTGTCTGCTTCCCAGTCTCCATACGGATTATCAAAAACCTTATTTGCTATAATTGCAAGCATACATCGAATACCAAAATAATCTAGTGCCTGCGTAAATCTCACAAAACTTCCTGTCAAGTTATTGTTAAGTAATTCTCCATAATTTCCTCTATGTTTACCCTTGTTAATATCTGCAACTTTATTGAATAGAAAATCAATTGTCTTGGGTGTATACCAACTACTTATACCCAATGCCTTTGCCTGTTCACAATCCGATTTCCAATTATCACCTATATGAATGCATTCTTCGGCACTATATCCTTCTGTGTCTAGCATTTTTACATATAAATTTCCAGTTGTTTTGGATAAGAATATATCTGATGATAAATATAAATTATTTTCAAAAATATATCCATTTTTCTCTAAAATTGATACAACAACATCTTTTGGTAAATACATGTCTGATGAAAAAACAACTCTTTTTCCTAATGACTGTGCAAGCTCATATACCTCCTTTATTTTTTTACGTGGTCTGGAAAACTGCAATTCAAGCTTTATTTCCAATTGGCACATTAATAGAGCTATTTCTTTCGATACTCCATAAATCTGTTGTAACTCTCTATATATTTCATCAAGCGTTATATCTTCAAATTGCGAGCCGGAATACTTTAATCTTTTCCTAGCCTGTTTTTCTGCTCCTACTCTCATGTCTGAGAATGTAACCTGGGTGCCTGTTAACCTTCTATACTCATCATCCATCAGAACAAATAAATCTGATGGTTTATAAAATGGTCTAACTATTAAAGTATCAAAAATATCGAAACTAACAATCTCTTTCTTAACAATTATTTTTTTTAATTGTTCTAAACGATTATCCCAGGGTGTATTATTCTCATAAAAATAGATATCTCTTTCATCTGGAACTTCAAGCACTCCTGTTGGAGATAATTTTTTTAATTGTTCTAATACCGTCTCTCTCTCATCACCTGATAGTTCATATCCTGCTTGTATTTTATACCAAGTTCTCGACCACTTAGCCTTAAAACAATCGAATTTTTCAGAATATTTCTTATACTTATTTTTTTTCTTTATATACTCTTCTATATGGTTAAATGCATATAAAACATCCTTCAAATTCTTAAATAATTTTTCGCTTGATCCATTATTACTTGTAGAAGCGTTCTCATTTATAACATAAAAATACGTATCAGCATCACAATAAACATAATGATTAGCATTTAACGTAAACACAACTCCATACATTAAATCTTCAAGCATTATATGGTGACCTTCTACTGATTTTAAATCATTGAAACATTTGTCCCATAATGTCTTCTTATATAGCTTTCCGCAAACAAACCACATAGGTGACAATTCACCTTCGGAATTAAATAAAAAATCTGCTATTTCTTCGCCATATAAATCTAAATATCTAATAGCGTTCATTGCATGTGTTCTTTTTCCTTTATAACCTGTCGTAAGATTTTCTCTCACCATTTCAGAAATTACAACATCGGCATCTGTTTCCTCAATTCTCTTTAGCATTAAACGCAAGTAATCTATTCCATAATAATCGTCACTGTCGATTGTTGTAATATACTCTCCACACGCATATTCATAACCTGTTAAGCGAGCTTGATAGAGTCCCTCATTCTGATAGTGTTCAATATATTTAATACATGTTAATTCACTACTTATTGCATATGATTTCTTTCGAATTTCAATTATAACCTCATCATAAACATTCGAAGCGTCAAAAGCTTCCATTTTAGTAAAATTTAAGCATTCATCAACTGCATAGGACAAAGTATCCCCAATGGCATCATCTTCTAAAAGAATCATTTGTGTCAAATCGTCTAATATACTGAAATATTTTTCTCGAGCAATTCCCGATTCTATCTTTAAAAATACTACCTTAGAATGTTTTTTTCCTATATTTATTCTTATCTTAATGATAAGATTTTTCTTCTCAATATAAATATCATTTGGTTGATTTTTGAAAGAATCTCCTGTTACAATATTGCCGATATGCATTTTGGAACAATCCTTACTTCCATCATTTACAACTAATATTTCAAGATTTTCATATGTCTGATTTAACACACTATTTAAGCATTTATCTATATATTTCTCAGTTCCATAAACTGGTACAATAACCGATATTTTTTTATTTATCATATCTATCTCCCTTTTGAATTCTTCACATTACCCTTCATTCATCTTCCGATAAGCCTCGCAGACCACCTTCGGCTCACCGCACATTTTCATTTTTCCTTTTTCGATCCAGACCACCCGGTCGCAATTTTCTAAGATCGTACCCATACTATGCGACACCAGCAGCACCGTACTTCCACCATGGATCATCTCTTGCACACGCTTCAAACTCTTCTTGCGGAAAAATTCATCCCCGACCGAAAGCACCTCATCTAAAATGAGGATCTCTGCGGTTTCGCCGATCGTTGCGATTGCAAAGCCAAGACGGCTGACCATACCAGAGGAAAAGTTTTTTACTTTTTCTTCCATAAAACCTTCGAGTTCTGCGAACCTGACGATCTCGTCATATTTGGAATCGATAAATTCTTTGGAATAACCGATGATAGCACCGTTTAAGTACACATTTTCCTTGGCGGTCAGTTCCACATCAAAGCCGGTTCCAAGTGTCAGCAGCTGCACTTTCCGGCGGTCGCACTGCACTTCGCCGCTGCTCGGTTTTAAAGCTCCGGACACAATTTTAAGAAGAGTACTTTTGCCGGAACCGTTTGTTCCGATGATTCCTACAACTTCGCCCTTGTATACATTGAACGACACATGATCTAACGCAAGCAGTTCCCGGTAACTGATCTGTTTTTTCAAAAGCTGGATCACATACTCTTTGATACCGGAGACATTGTTCATTGCAATCCGGAACTGCATCGTGACATCCTTCACTGCAATGACAGGCTCCTCTCCTGCACGTCCCTCCGGCACAGCTGCATCGGAATCCTTTCCGGAAGCCTTTTGTCCTACAGACTGTTCCAGTTCCGCCCGCCATGCACGGATCTCCTCCTCGGAGATATCCAGTGCCAGATCTTCTATCTCAAAATCATCTGCCACATTTGTGTCAGAGAAAGCTTCGGATTCTCCTTGTTTTAATTTGTTTTTTCTGGTTTTAATCCGATTGTTTGTTTTCCCGGATGCAGATGTACCATCCTGCCTCTGTTTATTTTTATCCATATGGATAACCAGAAGAATTGCAAGAAACATGATCACTAATGTCACAGCCAGAATGATGATCAATATTTTCATCTGATTCTGAAAGTTCTCCTGACCTTCATTCGGATTCCAGGTTTCCAGCTTATTTCCGGTCGTGATCTTATAAAATCCGGTCTGCCCTTCCATATCTATCGCATAGACGATGGATTCGCTCTGGATGATGTCAAGTGTCAGTTCCTGCGGCCACTCGCTGCACACATACGGAGACATGAAGTAATATTTTTCTCCGTTGACTGTGATGGAATTGCAGGGATACAGTTTATCTTTTTCACTGCTGTAAGCGTACAGGTAAAGGTTTTTTTGACTGTCCGCCAGATACACAAAACTGATATCTCCATTTGCTGACAGATATGCAGCCACTTCTGTTCCCTGATAGGTGATGGTTCCGGTATCATACTGGAAATCAATGTTCTCCGGCGTGTACTGGGAGAGATCCACCAGATAGTAGGTCTGCTCCTCCACCGGCACTTCCATCACTGTCGGAATATCCGAAACCGGATTTTCTTCTCCGGTTTCCGTCTCCTGACTTTCCTCCGGCGGAGCGTCCCCCACCGTATCCTCACCGGAAATCGTGACATAGGTTGATGCCAGAGTTGCCACATCAAACTCTTCTTCATTCTCTCCTGCAGTGTGGATCACTGCACTCTCTATTTTTATATCTGCCGTTCCACCGCTTCGTGTCTGGAACTTTAACATGTATTTGACCTGCTCATTGGCTCCGGTTCCACTTAACGTGATAACTCCGTTTTCCTCGGAATCACCACCCCCGGTGTACTCCAGACGCCTGTTATCGTAGGATATTTTGACCTCATAGGTTCCGATCCTCGAATCCCCGTTCAGGTATACGCCGATTGGAAATGTCTCATTGTCGGTTGCCGTATAATAATTAGATCCGAACGTGACAGCTGCATTTTCCGCACGGATTTCCCACGGTATTCCTATTGCCAACACAAAGAATGTGCCCAGGAGTATTATCCTTTTCCATTTTTCCCAGATTTTTAGTCTCACTTTTGTATCTTCACTCCAATCTCTGTCTTTTCCTTGTACTGTTCCTTCACGGATTTTTTCTTCTGTATATAACCATTATATTTTCTGCATCACATTGTTTTCTTTTTTCGAGAACACGTAGTAACCGATCAGAAAACTTACAATGCCCCACAAGATCATTTTGATCCATAGATCCGTCTCCGGCCATTTCTGGTACATGACGCAGTCCCTCGCAAATGCGATATAGACAAACACCGGATTGTTTCCGATGACTTTCTGCATCATCGGTGTCGTGCTCTCATACGGATAAAAGATTGCCGACATGTACATCCAGAGTGTCAGGACAATCGAATACAGGTATTTGATATCCGCAAAAAACACGTACAAAATCGAGAGCACATACCCGATTCCCATGGAGAACAGCAGGCAGAAAAATACATCGATTGGAAACAGTAACAGCGTCGGACTGATTTTGATCTGAAACACCACAAGCATGAGCACATAGGCAATACAGGTGTAGCCAAAGTTTGTCAACGCGGTATAAATCCTTGCCAGAACAAATGTTTGTTTTGGCAATTTTACTTTCAACAGCAGCGTCCGGTTATCGACGAGCGCCGTCATTGCGGAGTTTGTCGCACCGGAAAAGAGCTGCCAGAAAATGGTTCCGGTCAGATAATAAATCGGATAGTTTTCAATGGAACGCTTGAAAATCGTGCTGAAGATCATGGACATAACTGCCATGGTCATCAGCGGATTGAGCACACTCCAGATTACTCCGAGAAAAGACCTCGCATATTTTCTTTTGATCTCTCTGTCCACCAGTTGTTTGATGACAAAATAATATTGTTTTAACTCTTCTCTATTCTTTCTCACAACTGTAATTTCCTATCTTTTTTTATCTATACTTTGTGGTAAATTTCTTCTGCAATTTGATAATCTGATTCAGGTTGTAATTTACTTGCCATGAATCATATTTTGTTTTATCCATTTGCGCATATAAATGATATATTTATAAAAAACTGCATGCCAGCGGTTTCTCGCCCTGCCTTTTTCATCCAGTGTTTTGCACGATGCGATGCTGCCCTCGATCCACGCACTCTCATGAAGTACCTTTTTCCGGACGCCTGTCATGATGAGCAGACGGTTGAGCAAATGATGGTTTTTGATTTCCTGCTCCGAAAAATCTGCGGACACTTTCTGATTGTCATCCTCTCTCACATCATCTGAGAAAAGCAGGCTTCCGTATGCCTCTGCCTCAAACTGTGTCGGGTTTCCCATAAAGGGTGATAGAAGTTCCTCCACATACCCGCTGTCCGCCTGCGGCAATGATTGCTTTTTCTCCTGCAGAAACTCTTCCAGCCAGCAGATATACCGGCTGATGCGTTCCCGGTTCAGGTTCTCCCTGCTGTCTGTCACCGGAACATAGATGATTTTATCCTTCTCGCCCTCTGTCCTGTAGGATAATGTCATGCCCTCCGGTGCAGAAAACACTGCCTCAAACAGGCTGTTGCTGAAATGCACTTTTCTTTTGATCTCGCCCCACGGCGTGAAGTAAAAACTGTGATAGTTTTCCCTTTCCTCCCCTTCCGGGATCTCATACAGACCAAAATAGTATCCTTCGAGCTTTCTGTCCGGCTGTTTCTGACGGAGCAGATGTTCAATGCTCTGCTGGATCGTACCGATCCAGCCGCTGTCCACCAGTGCATAAGAAACCGGTTCTAACAGTCCTTCCTGTGCGAGATAGCCGATTGCCGCCCCATAAGCTTCCTTCGAATGGCTGTCTATATAATGAAATAAGAGCGGTATCTTTTTTAAGCGGTCTTTCAACTGCATGACCTCGTGATAATTGATGACTTTTCTGTAATTCTCCGTGTACCCGGCAAGCGCTGCGATCTCCTGTGCCTCTTTGTCTGTCAGTGCCGCACGCTGCATGATTTTTTCAAAGGTCACATCGATTCCTCCGACACAGATGCGTTCCAGACAGCGTTCCCCGAGAAGATGATATTCCGGCACACGCACCGCATATCTCGACACTTTGAGATATCTGCACTCGATGTCCAGATCATATTGTTTACAGAGCTGCCGTGCAGCAAGATACATCTGATAACCGTCCCTTGCCAGAAAGTAAAGCCGTTTTATTCCGCTTTGTAATGCCTCCTGCAAAACCCACACCACAAATTCATAAAGTGTCGGTGCAAGCACACGCTCATAGATTTCTTTCTCAGATCTGGCTTTTTTATAAGATTGTAGTCTCTGTTCTCTGCGACCGGTCAGATTCATAACTGCTATACTCCAATCTGGCATTTTCGGGTATCTGTTCTTTTTGAGTTTTCCACCATGTCTCACCGCGTTTTAATAACGCAACGATCCCAGGTGGGATCAGACCGCCCACAACCGGACGGATCACATAGAGCCATCCCAATGGAAACAGCAGATGCATGGCTTTAAAATTCCGGTAGCGGAGTTTTGCCTCGTTGATCCGGAAGTGAAATCTGCGTTTCTGAAAAGACTGCTTGTCCTCCCGATACGCAAACAGATATTGCTGAATGTTGTACCCCTGATAACCGAGCTGATGCAGACGCATGAATATCTCATAATCTTCACAGCGCAATGTTTCCGGGGAAACATGATAGCCCTCGTTTTTTTCAAATAGTTTTCTGCGGTACATGACCGTTGGATGTATGAAGGGAGAAAACGGCAGATAGTCTTTATCGGACGGAAGTTCCGGCATTTTACGTTCTCCCCAGATACCGTTTTCATCAAATAATCTCGTATTGCAGCCGCACCACGCATACTCTTTGTGCTGCTCCATAAAATCATACTGCACCTGCAGACGCTCCGGCAGTGCGATATCGTCTGCATCCATGCGGGCAATGTATTTTCCTCTTGCAGCGCCAATGCACATATTTAAGGAAAAAGCCAGACCGTGATTCTCCTCTTTTCCAATCAGGACAATCCTCTCGTCAAGCTTTTCTAATTCTCTGATATAACCTGCCACCTCCGGATCAGAACCGTCATCGTAAATGATGAACTCGAAATCCGTGAGTGTCTGGTTCAATATGGACTTTACTGCCTTTTGCAGTGCCTCTCTGTTCCACTGGTTGTAAACTCCCATGATCACAGAGACTTGTTTTTCAAACTCTGCCCCCATACGCTTTTATCGCTTTCTTTCCTGCGTCACGCTGATCTCCTGATAGACACGGCGCATTATTTTATCTGTTGCCTCTATGCTGAATCTTTCTGCTGTCCTTCTCCCATGCTCTCCCATTTCCCTGCGTAGCTGCCCGGACTGTCTCATACGGCAGATCGCATGCATGAAATCTGCCACTTTATCTGCCTGACAGACAATGCCATTTTCCGTATGGCACATGTACTCCCTGCTTCCGCGGTTATCTGATGCGATCACCGGGACTTCACATGCCAGCGCCTCGATGGCTGCAATCCCAA
>OHRM01000723.1_pt1 | contig 17534 bp, 16 predicted proteins | sample 1578361 | NCBI WGS metagenome assembly OHRM01 (sample SAMEA3879590, study PRJEB24766) | human gut metagenome | biome: human-associated habitat; feature: feces | place: USA | collected 1985/1987 | reverse complement strand
TCCGCTGACTGTGGCGGCCTGACATCCAGAAAAATCATATAGGAATCCCGTTTAAAGTAAATGTAGGTTCTAAATAGCAAGAGTTGTCGTACATTTCAGGCATCTCTTTCTGCCGTCTTTTATGCGATACCGCATCCGGCAACTTTCTCTTTTGTACTGCATTTATTATACTTTATTTTTACCTGAATTTCAAGGTCTGATTCTATGTACTTTTTTCCATTTCCGCATACTGCTTTAAGGGAAAAATTTGTCTTTTATTTTACGCATTCCGCTTACAAATGCAAACAATGCTGCCAAAAATGCACCAAGTTCCACATATGTCCAGATGCGTCCGAGCGTAATCACCTTAGTATCACATAAAATTCCGATTGCTCCCACAACGACTGCTACCGCCGCAAATCCATACAGCCACGGTGTTATTCCCCGGATATACGCCTCGGGATCTTTACACTTCTTAATTTCTTCTTTCGGGACAACCAGGTCACTGATCTGTCCGCTTTTTTTCATTTTTGCAGCAGAAACAGCCAGATAAATGCCTACAAAAACGATCACAATATCCATAAGTAAAATTGTTTTCATGATTTTTCCTCCTGTTTTATAGTATCACACACGAAAAAACTTTTTACCATCGGCAAAAATAGTCAAATTTCATTGATTATTTTATACATTTATAGTAAAATATACTTAATATGTAACAAAAAGGAGAATGTATATGCGCATTGAGGACACTACAATTTTAATTACTGACGATTCGATTCTTGCACGTAAACAGTTAAAGGACATCATTTCCACTCTCGGCACTCCGGTATTCGTGGAAGCCACCGATGGACAGAGTGCGATTGACAAATATAAAGAAGTACATCCGGATCTGGTATTTCTTGACATTGTTATGCCAAAAAAAGACGGCAATGATGCCATCCGTGATATTATGGAATTTGATCCGGAAGCTACAATCATCATCGCTTCTTCTGTCGGAACACAGTCCCAGCTGAAAAATGCACTGGAAGCGGGCGCAAAAGATTTCATTCAAAAGCCACTGGACAAGGAACAGGTGCTTGCTGTCGTTAAGCGCTTCCTGGAAGGGAGATAATCGTTATGTATACACAATTTTTTGGAAATTATCTGCTTGCCAACGGATATGTGACCCGTGATCAGCTGTTTTCAGCGATGCGTCAGGAAGCAGATCAGCATATGAAACTCGGTACCCTTGCCATTCATGCCGGATACATGAATGCAGCCCAGGTAGATGATGTTGTCATTCACCAGACCCACCAGGACAATCGTTTCGGTGAGCTGGCGATTCAGCTCGGATACCTGACCGAAGCCCAGGTGGAAGAACTGTTAAAACAGCAGACCCCTGCCTTCCTTTCTCTTGGACAGGTTCTTTTGGATGAAGGAGTTCTGACAAACACCGATTTCGAACAGATCATACAGGATTACCGTTCCAAAAACGGCATGGAAGATGAAGAAAGCCTTATCGAGCGCCGGAAAAATATCCAGCAGTTGTTTGAAAACTTTTTTTCATCAACCGACGCTGCTCTTTCGGAAAAAGGACATATGTTTATCGAGCTTTTATTTAACGATTTTATCCGTTTTATCGGTTCCGATTACACACCGCTTTCCGTGGAAGAAGTCACTGAGGCTTCCATTGCCTGTTGTGTAAAGCAGGAAATTCATGGTGACTATGCGATTAACACCTATATTTCCATGGATCTGGACACGGCGATTGCCTTTGCTACCCGCTATGTCCATGAGCAGTTCCATTCTTACGATGAATACGTTCAGGCTTCTCTGGAGGATTTTTTGAATCTGCAGAACGGATTATTCATTGTAAATGTATCAAACACCTCTAACACAGAGTTAACACTCGGTGCTCCGGAGCATATTACCGTTTCCCCGATTCAGTTTTCAGGACGCACCTTGCATATCCCGGTTCTGTATACGTTTGGAACGATTGATTTTTATATGGAACGTGTTTCCATTAAAGAATAAAATAGGATTTTCCTTAAAGTAAAATGCCATAAAAAACGTCTGCCACAAGGCAGACGTTTTTTTATGTTTCCACTATAATACTTTAGAAAGGAACTCGCACAAACGTGGATTTTCCGGGTGGGAGAAAAATTCCTTCGGTGTATTCTCCTCCTGAATCTGTCCTTCATTGATGAACATTACACGGCTTGCCACTTCCCTGGCAAATCCCATCTCATGTGTGACAACCACCATCGTCATTCCATCTCTGGCAAGTTCTTTCATAATCTCAAGTACTTCTCCTACCATTTCCGGATCAAGTGCAGAAGTCGGCTCATCAAACAGCATCACATCCGGATTCATAGCAAGTGCACGCGCAATCGCAATACGCTGCTTTTGTCCTCCGGAAAGCATTGCAGGATAGACATCCGCTTTATCCGAAAGCCCTACGCGTACCAGCAGTTCATCTGCACGTTTCGAAGCCTCTTCTTTTGTCATGAGCCCGGTCTGTACCGGGGCAAGCATGATATTCCCTTTTACGGTATGGTTGGGAAAGAGATTAAACTGCTGAAACACCATTCCGATTTTCTGACGCATTTTATTGATGTCAACGGAAGAATCCGTAATATCCGTTCCCTCAAAAAGAATGGAACCGGAGGTTGGTTTTTCCAGAAGATTCATGGAGCGCAGAAACGTAGATTTTCCGCATCCCGACGGTCCGATAATTGCAACAACCTCTCCCTGCGAAATCGTTGTTGATATTCCGTTTAATACCTTAACATGGTCAAAAGATTTACAAAGATCTCTCACTTCGATCAATACATTTTTGTTATCGCTCATTTGTCCGCAACCTCGTTTCCAGTTTGTGTACTCCTGCCGTAAGGATCATTACCAGTACCAGATAAATGACCGCAACGCCGAATAACGGAAGAAACGCATCATATGTCTGGCTTCGAATAATGTCACCGCCTTTTGTCAGATCCGGAATTGCAATGTATCCACTGATGGATGTCTCTTTCAAAAGTGTAATAAATTCATTTGCCAGCGCCGGAAGGACATTTTTAAATGCCTGAGGAAGAATGATCAGCCGCATGGTCTGGGTGTAATTCAACCCAAGGCTTCGTCCGGCCTCAAACTGTCCCTCATCCACAGACATAATTCCGGAACGGACAATCTCTGCCACATAAGCCGCCGAATTCAATCCGAACGCAATCACTGCAACCAGAATCTTATTATCCAGTGCAACGAGAATAATATAATACATGATCAGCAGTTGCACCATCGTCGGGGTTCCCCGCCATATGGTCAGATACACTTTACAGATAAAATTCAGGATATTCAGTCCGCCATGCTTGTCATGTGTAGACCGGATGATTGCAACCAGAAATCCAAGAACAATTCCCAGAATAACCGCAAGGGCTGCAATCAGCAATGTATTCCCCAGCCCACGCAGCAGATACAGATAACGGTCGCTCTCTATAAAATCCTGTTGAAATTTTGCAATAAAATCACTCACTGTTTATCCTCCGAAACAAATTATTTGTTTCTTACAACGATTACCTGACAAGCCTTTGTATAGGTATCCGTAAAGTCAATATTTTTCTTACGATCCTCTTTTACCGTAATTCCGGCTGCACCAAAATCAGCTTTTCCGGAAGATACCGCTGCGATGATCGCATCAAACTCCATATCTTCAATCTTCAGCTCATATCCGAGTTTATCACAGATTGCTTTTGCAATATCTGCATCAATTCCTACAATCTGATCTCCGTCATAATATTCGTATGGCTCAAACTGCGCATTGGTTGCCATAGTAAGTGTTCCGTTTGGATACTCGGTTCCGTCCGGTGTCTCATATGGATGCTTTCCAACCTCATCTCCGATATAATTGCTGGTGATGGAATCAATGGTTCCGTCCTTTTGCAGTTCTTCAATCGCACTGTTAAATTTATCGGTCAGATCCGAATTGCCTTTGGCAATACAGATGGCATACTCTTCCGGATCAAACGTATCGGATAAAATCTTTAAATCATCATTTTTTTCAACAAAAGCTTCTGCCGGCTGCTGATCAATGATCACACAGTCAATCTTTCCTGTTTTTAATGCCTGAATGGCATCTGCGCCTTTATTGTAACGCTCTACCGTACTGCCATCATTCTTTTCATACTCTGTGGCATCCGAATCTCCGGTTGTACCGAGCTGTACACCGATTTTTTTCCCCGCAAGATCATCTCTGGAGTTCACACTGTTGGCAGGTACGGATGAACCGCAGCCTGCTGTTGCAGCAGCCATAGCTGAAACAAGTAAAAGCGAAATCAATTTCTTTTTCATAATCTTTGTCCTCTTTTCATATGTATTTTAAACACCAAGGAATTTTTTAACAACCTGTGGCATTTCTTCCACTTCACATACCGTATCATGAAGTACCGGTGCGGTACGGATCTCTTCGATCGCCTGTGGGACTTTGACATTTCCGATTCTGGAAAGCTCATCTACCAGCTCAAAGTCACCCATAGCATCGTATTTCGGATCAATCGCATCCATAACGCTTCGGGTAAACTTAAACGGACTTGCCGTGCTGGCAATCACGGTCTTTGTCTCGGTATCCGCGGTATCCTTCTTATACTTATCGTATACCCCTGCCGCAACTGCTGTATGGGTATCAATGATATATCCGGTATCCTCATATAATTTTTTGATGGTCTTTGCAGTCTCTTCCTCGCTTGTGTAATTTCCGTAGAAATCAGCAAGCTGCGCACGCATCTCGTCTGTGATTGCATATTTTCCGTCTGTGGAAAGTTCTTCCATCATCTTTGTATTCTTTTCTGCGTCATTTCCGGCAATACGGTAAATCAGACGCTCCAGATTGGAAGAAATCAGAATATCCATGGATGGAGAACTTGTAAGAATGAAATCACGGTTTCTGTCGTATGTTCCGGTGGAGAAGAAATCATACAATACTTTGTTCTCATTGGATGCACAGATCAGTTTTGCAATTGGAAGTCCCATATTCTTTGCATAAAAAGCAGCAAGGATATTTCCGAAATTTCCGGTTGGAACAACAACGTTGATCTTTTCATCTTTTGCAATTGCACCATTTTTATATAATTTTGCATATGCATATACATAATATGCCACCTGAGGAATCAGACGTCCGATATTGATGGAATTTGCAGATGAGAACTGATAACCTGCAACATCAAGTTCTGCTTCAAGTGCAGTATCATTAAACATCTTCTTCACACCGGTCTGTGCCTGATCAAAGTTACCGTGGATACCGACAACAAAGGTATTATCACCTTTCTGTGTTACCATCTGTTTTTCCTGTACCGGGCTGACACCATTCTTTGGATAAAATACAATGATCTTCGTTCCCTTTACATCTGCAAATCCTGCCAGTGCTGCTTTTCCGGTATCGCCGGAAGTAGCAGTCAGGATCACAATATCATTTTTGACATTGTTCTTTCTTGCAGCAGTGATCAGAAGATGTGGCAGAATGGATAATGCCATATCTTTAAAAGCTATCGTCGGACCATGGAACAATTCAAGATAATACGCACCATCCGCATTCACCAACGGTGCAATCTCTTCTGTATCAAACTTACTATCATAGGCAGCATTAATACAGTTTTTCAGTTCCTCCTCTGTATAATCTGTCAGAAACAGTTTGAGCACTTCATAGGCAGTCTCCTGATAAGTCATCTTAGAAAGTTCTTCCATGCTTACATCCAAAGACGGAATCTCAGTCGGTACATATAAACCGCCATCATTTGCCAGTCCTTTTAAAATTGCCTGTGATGCTGTCACTTTTTCATTTGCGTCTCTTGTGCTTGCATACATTAATTCCATTTTCTTCGTCCTCTTATCTTTTTATTCATCGTAATCAAATTTCGGGGTTCTAATACTGTTTGGTATTATATCAATACGTTTTCGTATGATTCCCAATACTTTCTAAACATTATATAGGAAACGATTGCTTTATGTCAATGCTTTAACGTATGAAAATACTATTTTACCAAAATTGCAGCCGGTTGCATCCTGCTTTGAAACGTGATATGCTGAATGCAACTCACTAATGCACCATAACATTTTTGAAATGGAGAATTCTTATGTTAAAAGGCGTTTTTCCTGCCACAAAAAAAGATGGAACCATCTACTATCGTACAAGCATCAATTATTCCGGCAAACACATCAGCCTTGGAAGTTTTGCTTCAGAAGAAATGGCGCATCTGGCTTATAAGGAAGCATCCCAGACTCTTTCTGACGCCGTCATAACCATTGACAATGTCTATTCACACAAAAATATTCTCCCTCATGAAAAAATCATCATTCTGCTTAATTTCCGGGACAATGGACTTTATTTTAAAAATCCGATCTATCTGCGCAAAGGATATTTCAGCTATTTTCTTTCCGAACATGAGGAATTAAAATTTGATATTGATGATCTTTTTTATTATTCCAGCCATAAGATCCAGAAGCGGCAGGGACATCTTTTTGTCAGTGATTACGGAATGCAGTATTCCATTCTTTCACGTTATGGGATCCGTCCATACGCAGTTGCCGGAAGAGATTATCAGTTTGTAAATGGAGATTCTTACGACTATCGCTATGCCAATATTCTTGTGATCAATCGTTTTCACGGTGTCTTGCGTCATATCGTGAAAGGGATCACAAAATATCGCACAATGATCCACATCAATGGCAATTATCTTGTCGGCACTTATTCCAGTGAGGAAAAGGCTGCCGTGGCATATAACAAAGCCGTAGATCTCGCAAAGGCTGCCGGAATCAAAAAGGATTTTCCCGAAAATTATGTTGATACACTCCCGCCAAAGGAATATGCAGAAGTTTATACGAAAGTAAAGCTGTCTGAACGTTATCTTTCCTATTTAGAAGAATTTTCAAATAGCCCAGCGTAAGTTTCTTGTATCTTCCACTTAAAAGTAGTACAATAGAACCAAAGTTTTTTCACTATTCCTACTGAATAACTATATATAAGAGGAGACTTTATTTATGAAGCAAACCACTTTCAGCGATCTTGAACGAAATAACAAAACCTGTATGTATGCACATCTGATTGATTCAAGTATCATGACACTTTTCTGTATCCTGCAGGCGCTTTCCGGACTTCAAACCTGGGGATATATCATTATCTTCGCAGTTTTGGGTTTTGGACCGGTTATTGCAGAGTTTTTCTTTTGGAATAAGTCACATGAAACACCCGCGATCCAGCATCTTGTTGCCATCGGTTTCGCTGTTTTTTACAGTTTTGCAATCTTCACTGCAACCAACGGTCTCGTATTTTTATTTGTTATCCCGATGATCTTAATCATCTCAGTTTATAATGATGCCAAATACTCTCTCATAATCAATACCGGAACAGTCATCGAAAGTCTCATCATTACAATTATGGGGGCTCAGACCGGAAAGTTTGGCTACTCCGGACAGGACAATGCCGTGATCCAGGTTGTCATCATGATCATGGTCGGTATTTATTCTTATTTTACGTCACAGACATTAAATATCAATATGGCACAGAAAATACAGCATGCAGAGGAATCACAGTCACAGTCCGAAAAACTGCTGGCAAACCTCTCTGAATTATCAGACCACGTCAATCAGAAGATCAACAGCATCCATCAGGAGCTTGATAAATTGAGCACTGCAGCTCAGACCACACAGCATGCAATGCAGGAAGTATCAAGCGGTGCTGCCGAAGCAACGAATGCCGTAATGGAACAGGGTTCCCAGACACAGGAAATTCAGGATAAGATTGTGATCGTCAATGATGTAACACAGCAGATCGATGCAAACATGAAACACACTTTAGATATCGTGACAGAAGGCAGTAGTTCCATGCAGCTTCTCGCCAGCCAGGTAGATACCTCTGTCCAAAACAGCGTGGATGCCGCATCAAAGTTAGAAACTCTGAACCATTACATGGAAGAAATGCATTCTATCGTGGAACTGATCGGCGGTATCACTTCCCAGACCAGTCTGCTTGCATTAAACGCAAGTATTGAAGCTGCAAGAGCCGGAGATGCCGGGAAGGGATTTGCAGTGGTTGCATCAGAGATTACCGGAATGGCTTCCCAGACAAAAGAAGCAACTGTAAAGATCACGGAACTGATCCAGAATGTTACTTCAGCTATCAACGAAGTTGTCACAGTCATCCAGCAAATGATCGATGGAATCAATCAGGAAAAAGAAAGTGCTAAAAACACGGCAAACAGTTTCTCCTCGATTCAGGAAAACACGCTCTCCATTCAGAGTGGTATCCAGAACCTGACCGTAAGTACCACAGAGTTAAAAGATGCAAACCAGGTCATTTCTGATTCCGTCCAGACACTCTCTGCCATCTCAGAAGAGCTTACTGCTCATGCACACGAAACATTAGAAGCCGAAAATAAAAATACAGATATCCTTGATACTATTGCCTCAAAGATGCAGGAGCTTGTAATATTTACACAAAATCAGTTTTAAATCTATTTGATCAAAAAACATCCGGCAGACCTTTTTTAGTTGCCGGATGTTTTTTATGTCATATAATATTGGCAGGAAACGTAATGTCACCTTTTTACTGCTTTTTATGCAAACCAATTCTATTTGCTTAAATATTTTCTACCGCATCACGCAGTTCATCTGCCATACTCTGTACACAGGATGTCTGTGACGAAATTTCCTCCGATGTTGCTGCAATCGTTGCCACCTTCTCATTCATTTCATTGATATTTTCAATCAGATCTTTGATAGAATCAATGCTTGCATTAATCTTAGGAATGATTTCTTCTGCTTTTGCATTGTTCTCTACAATCAGTTTTTTCGTCGAATCGGACAATTCACGTATCTCACTTGCAACTACTGCAAATCCACGTCCAGCCTCTCCAGCCCTTGCCGCCTCTATGGAAGCATTCAGGGAAAGAAGATTTGTCTGCCCTGCTATGGAAGAAATATCCTCATTGCTTGCTTTATAAATATTGATAAAATCAGACATCGTTGCCAATGAACTGTTTAACTCCTGACAGAAATTGGAGATCTCCTGAATATGCTGTGCAAGCGTGGTCGCCTCATTTGCCGAAGTTTCATTCGCGTCACCCAGCTGATCAATATTTTCACTCAAAGATACAAACTGTTCTGTAATATCGGCAAGTTTCTGATTATGAATTTCTTGTTTCTGCTGTTCCTCTTCCATCAGATTCTGGATCTTTTCTTTTTCATTCTCCGCAACACTCTTGACATAATGTACACAGTTTTCCTTGACATTTACACCATTATAAATTGCCCTTGCCATATTGCGACAGGAAGAATAACCACAGGACTCACAATTCATTTTCTGGCTGGCAGCATCCGTCTTATTCATGGAAGCAAAAATCTCCTGCATTTCATGCTCCGCAGGCTCTTTAATCTCAACACTTTTGTTTGTATATTTGCGTACAAAATCATTGATATCTAAATCTTCAAATGCTTTCATCAGATTTACCAAACGATCCTTCTCCGGTACGGATTCGTCCCATGGTGAACCATTCTTTGTCTTCTTGCCAAACAATCCTCTTTTCGCGTCTGCTCCTGCATTTGCCGTTTTGTTTCTCATATCACTGAGTGTGAGCATAACATCATCCGTATTGCGCTCTAACTCAGTAGCTGTTCCATAGATGCATCCCTTAGAGCAGTTTAAAATATCGACCATAAACGGCTGTCTCTTATTCTTTTTGATACGTTCTAAATACTCATGCAGATAGCGATAGGCTTCCTTTTCGCCTTCTACCTGTCTTACCACCTGTTCTTTTCCAAGGAAATGTTCTACGTTTTCTCTTAAACCACCCGGCATCGGATAAAGAGCACCCATGCCATATTCCAGTTCGTCCTCATATTCCTTACAGCCCTGATATTTATTTCCAATCGTTTCAAAAAGCTTTTTAAATGTCACATTATATTTTACATAGCCATAGCAATTTGGATCTGTAATCTCTGTCTTCTTTGCGATACAAGGACTGATAAATGCAAGTTCATCATCACATTTTAAATATTTTTTTATGTAAATTGCCATACACATCATCGGACTATGAATCGGCATCATTTTCGGCAGTAATTCCGGAATATATTTTTCCACATAATTGACAACTGCCGGACATGGCTGGGAAATGCCACCCAGAAACTGATGTTCTGTAATATATTTTAAATATCCCCATGTCGTGATATCTGCACCGAAAGAAACACTGTAAATATGATTTACACCTTTTTTCTTCAGATATCCAAGTACCTTTTTATACTCATGCGGATAATTTGCCAAAAATGCAGGAGCTAAAATAACAGAAATCTTTTTTCCTGCTTCTAATGCTGTAAAAAATGATTTTGTGTCATCCTGATATTCTCTGGCATTATGCTCACATGCATCAAAACATGCCCCACATGCAATACATTTTTCAGGATCGACCGTTACCTTTCCTGCATCAGTCGCTACATTGGCGATCAGCACGGGACAGTCTCTTACACATTTGTTGCATCCGGTACAATTATCATTTGTGTAAATAAGTTCCATTTCGTTCACCCTGCATCTGTCAAGACTGGGACAAAAAAAATTTTATTTTTTTCTGTACATATTCTATCAAACCCTTACTGATTTTTAAAGTACAGAATAGTTTATTACTCTTAACCTTTTCGTTACTACCCATAGAAGAAGCCAGCAGCTTTTTCACTACTGGCTTTCTGTATTACTCATTTTGTTTACTACACTGCATTTCGGATAAAGTTCTCACCCTTAAACACAACCTCTATATCTTTGTCGTTGTAAATGAGCACCTTATCAATTATGTTAGAAAGTACATCTCCGTCATACTGCTCCAGCATACTATACTGGGTTAGCTGTTCTATCTTCTCCTCTGAGTCTGGTTCCTGATTTGCAACTTTCTCCTGCAAATCTGATATCTGATTCTCCAGATCAGCTAACAGCTCTTGGTTTGTTTTTCTTAGCTGCACATATTCTTCTTTTGTGTACTTTCCCTCTCTGTATGACTGATAACAAGAAACTGTGCTGTTTGATATTCTGTCATACTCCGCTTTAAGCTCACTAATCAAATACTCATCGCTTGTCACCTTCCTTTTATCCTTTGATGCCTTTTTAAGTTCTTCTTCCTGTATAAGTGTTCTACAGATTTCCTTTGTGATTTCCAGCACCTTGTCCTGTGCTTCTGACTTCAGCATAAAAATCTGCTGACATTCGCCAGTCCTTACCATCCTGCGTTTTGGACAGAGGAGCTTCGGTGTACATACTGCACTGGAATTCATCAGCTTTCTTCCACAATAGGGACAGATAAAAAGATTTTTCTTACGTTTCTTTGTACTCTTTTCAATCCCTCTGGCTTCAACCCGTAGCATTTTATTGACTTCATCAAACATTTCATCGCTTACTATTCTTGGTATTGCACCTTCTACAACAGACCAGTCCTCTTTATTTCGTTTGCGAACCTTCTTATTATCTCCAAAACCAACAGTTTCACATTTATTCTGGATCATTATTCCTTTGTACTGCTCATTCTGGACAATCGCTATAACTTCTGAATTATCCCACATATAATCCCCTTTATTATGAACCGGAACATAATTGATTCCATTCTTCCACTGGTTTTGAACTCTTGTCGGGATTTTTCTCTCATTTAATATGCGGGCAACCTCACTTGCATTATATCCTGCAATGATCAGTGAAAATATCTCCACAACAACCTTTGCAGCTTCTTCATCTATTATCAGCTTATGCTTATCGTCTGGATCTTTCTTGTATCCATAGCAGACAAATGATGCCGTGTATTCGCCACTCAGATTTCTTGTCCTTCTGGCACTCTTTACCTTTCTTGATAAATCCATACTGTAAAGCTGGTAAATCAGATTCTTATAAGCTACATCCATTCCTCCGGTAACACCAAAGTTTCTGTCACTGTCATAATTATCGTTGACAGAAATAAACCTCATTCCCATTGCAGGGAATACAAACTCCAGATAGTTGCCTACTTCAAGGTAATCCCTTCCAAATCGTGAAAAGTCTTTTACTATGATACATTCAAATCTTCCAAGCTCTGCGTCCTGTATGAGCCTTTGGAATTCTGCCCTGTTATTGAACATTGTTCCCGAATATCCGTCATCAAAGTATTCCAGTACCTCAAAACCTGCAAATTCCTCTGTTTTCTTGATATACGCATACAAGAGTTTTCTCTGTCCTGTAATACTGTTACTTTCGTCTTTTGTTCCTTCTTTTACCTCCTCATCCGCATCCGAGAGACGGATATAAAAGGCTAATTTTCTTTTCTCAGCCATTATCCTGCCTCTCTTTCCATATTCAGTTCTGCGAATTTTTTCAGTTCATCTTCATAGTTCAAAACGATCTCAAGATTCTTGTTTTCGTATATGCGTACCTGTGCAACAAACAAATCGACCATTTCCTGCGTCAACTTGCGTTTTCCTTTAAAACGGAGCATTTCAGCTTTTAACTGGGCAACGGTCTTTTCAGCACTTTCATACTGACTTGCCGCCTGCCTGTATTCATCAGCCTGTATCTTCAATTTCTCAATACGCTGTGAATACTCCCTGTTCAGTTGCAGATATTCCTTTTCATCAAGCAAATCTTCCGTGTAATCAGCATACAGACCGCTCTTTAATTCCATAAGTCTGTCCATTTCCTTGACACACTTATTCACAGCTTCCGTATATACCTGTTCCTGTCTGATTACACTGCTGTCATTGTGATGTTCCTTTAATATTTTTTCCCTGTCAATAAAGACCTGTATCTGCTCCTTTATAACAGCAAGCACCGCTGCATATATATCGTCTACCTTTACAGGCAGGCAGTTGCAACTGTCCTTTCCATATCTTTTTCTATGCGTACACATATAAACCTTTCCATATTTCTCAGGGTGGATATGGATACTGCTTCCACAACAGCCGCAGGTGATTTTGCCTTTCAGCATATTCACGGTCTGCTTTTTTGCTGGCTTTATTACCTTTCTTTTGTTCTTCTGCACCGCATAGAACTGTTCCTTTGTGATAAGTGCAATATGATGATTTTCAAAAACATACCACTCATCTTTATTGGTAGTATGCCTCTTTTCGTGTCTGTACAGGCATACCCTGTCTTTACCTGTCACATATCTTCCAATATAGACTTCATTCTTTAAAATCTGTGACAATGTATCAACAGTCCACTTAACTCCACGCAGCTTTTCAAGTTTCTCTATATTATGCCTTACTTTGTACTGGGCAGGTGTAAGGATATGCTTCGCATTCAGTTCTGCCGCTATCACAGAATGCAGTGTACCTTTTTCTGCCTCATTAAAAATCCACCTTACAACATCTGCGGCTTCCTTATCCTCAACCATTACCCTGACTTTGTTTTCATCAAGAACCACCTTATACCCATAAGTCACTCTGCCAACTGGAATACCTTTTTCCATCGCTTCCTGCTTACTGGAAGATATTTTCTTTGAAATATCCTTAGCATACAGATCATTGGCTATATTCGTGACCGCAACCATAAGGTCTGCGTCTTTCTTTGAGGAATCATAATTATCCGTAATCGCTACAAAGCGGATATTCATCATCGGGAATACACGCTCTACCAGATTGCCCGTTTCAATGTAATCTCTACCCAAGCGGGACAAATCCTTTACGACAATGCAGTTGATCCTTCCTGCCCTCATATCTGACATCATACGCTCAAATTCCGGTCTGTCGAATGTTGTACCGGAAATTTCATCATCCATATAGATGTCATGGATTTCCATATCCATCTGCTGATCCACAAAGTTCTTAATGAGATTTCTCTGATTGATCAGGGTTTTTCTGTCTCTCGTTTCATCTTTTTCCGCAGACAATCTCACATATATGGCAGTTTTATACACTTTGGATAATACATTCAGTGTATCCGGTGATTGTTTCGGCTGTGTTCTTGACTTCCTTGCCATTTAGACCACCAGCCTTTCCGTATCCTGCTGTTTTTCCAGCTCCCCGGCTCTTGCAACGATTTTCCTGTATTCATCGTCACAATCCAGTACGATTTCTATATCACCGCCCTCATATACCTTTACGGACTGTATAAGGCTCACTACCACATTACGGGTAAGAGAAGGCATTGTTTTCCATTTCCTGTGTTCTTCCAGCCACTCGGTATCTCTTTCAATTCCGGCAGCAATGTTTTCTGCTTCTTTCTGTAACCTGTCGATTGCCTTTTCCGCTTCAGACCTTTTTACTTCAAAGCTCTCCTTGATAATCGCAAAGTCTGATTTATCAACGATTCCATCTTTGTAGTCCTCATAAAGTGAAACAAGCATCTGATTATATTTGGTTATCTCTTTCTCTTTTGCACTGATCCTCTCTTTTGTCTTTTTCTGGTCTATTCTGAAATTGGCATTGTTGCCAGCTTCCTTTATCACTTCATCAGCGTCCAGAAGTGTTGCTGTCATTTCCCTCAAGGTATCAAATACACGGCTTTCCAAGTCTGCCTCTTTTATCCTGTGGGAGCTGCACTTCTTATTCTTCTTGTTATTGGAACACATATAGTAAACATACTTTTTCCCATTTACCGTAGACACCTTTCGTGTCATAAGTGCTCCACAATCGGCACATACTGCTATTCCGGATAAAAGATAGATAGAGTCTTTCCCCGGTGCCATTCTCATATCCACTGACAACAGACGCTGTACAATCTGGAATGTTCTTAAAGATACCAGTGCCTCGTGATTGTTGTGGCATACTGCCCATTTCTCCTGTGGCTTTAATATCCTTGTTTTAACCTTATGGTTAGGTGTTGTGATTTTGCCCTGTACAAGCGTTCCTGTATAAATAATATTCGTTGCAATACGCCTTACAGCAACAGGAGTCCACAACAGCTCGTCTTTCTTCTGAAATGCTGTCTTATAATTCTCTCCCTTGCTGAGCTTATATGCCATAGGTGAGAGAATACCAAGAGCATTCAGCTTGTCACTTATGGCATCAAGGCTCATTCCGTTCTTTATCCAGTGGAAAATATCCTGAACCACCGGACCAGCATATTCGTCAGGAACAATCACATTATGGTCAATCTCAGATTTCTTGTAGCCATAGACACAGTAATTTCCTACAAATTCTCCGTTCTGTCTCTTTGTTTCAAGGTGGCTTCGGATTTTTATGGAAATATCCCTGCAATAAGCGTCATTGATAAGATTCTTAAACGGAATGATTATCTCGTTTCCCTGTGCCTGTGTATCTGCACTGTCATAGGCATCATTGATCGCTATAAATCGTATCCCCATTGCAGGAAACATCCGCTCAATGTATCTCCCTGCGTCGATATACTCTCTTGCAAACCTCGAAAGATCTTTTACAACGATACAGTCTATAATACCGTCTTTCACATCCTGCAACATAAGTTTAAATGCCGGACGGTCAAAAGTTGCCCCTGAATAGCCGTCATCCTCACGGATTGATACTATTTCAATATCTTCTTTGTCTTTTAAATAATTAAGTATCAGGGATTTCTGATTTGAGATACTGTTACTTTCAGCTTTTCTCACATCATCAAGATCGCCATCTTCCTTAGATAATCTAACATAGATGGCTGCTCTGTAAATTCTTTTAGAATTGTTCATGTCCACCACTCCTTCGATTTTCTAAGTTAGAAGTCCCAAATCAAGAGGAATGGAAACATAAATATGAAATTGATACCCTTTCGGGTTAGATGTCCTTATTTGTCTGTAATGATATCACAAATCCATCTGAATTTCCACCCCTAATTTTGGCTGACTGCTCTATACATTGGCAAGCATAGCAATATAATTGTCTTTCAGGCTTTCCCCATTATCGGAAAATGAAATCTTAATCTTGCTCTTTCCTGACCTGCGGAAATACGGATTACCTGTCTTTGCAATCATTCCCGCAACCTTCTTTTCCACAGGCATTCCGTCAGCGTACTTTATGCTGTTTACTTCCACCAATGTATCAATATCCACATCTTCTAATCTCTGTGCCGATATTTTGTCCAACTGTTCAACTGTCATCCTATCCCTCCAATCAAATTAAGCCGCCAGATATGCTGACGGCTATGTAACACCGGAGCTTTCGCCCCGGCTGGAATTTATGCAATTGGATTATTATGTTTTGTACTCATACCCAACTGGATCTGCATACCTTTTGTTATCTGTCTTAACTGGTTTTTGCTTACTTTCCCGATTTTTTCTATCAGGTCCGTATCTTTCACATCACATAACTGCTCACACTGAGCGATACTGTTCGTTCTTAATCCAACAGCCTTAAACGAACTGATAAAAATATGTGTTGGCAGATATGTCTTTTTATGAATCTTACTTGTAAGCGGTACTGCATGGAATACCGTGCTGTGTCTGTTTGCACTGTCATTGCTCACAATCACTACTGGTCTGATACCGTGCAGCTTGTGGTCATTCTCATCTTCCGGTACTCCAAAATCAACCATCCAGATATCGCCCCGTCTTATTTCACTCATAATATTCACTTCCTTGTCTGTCAACTGGTATTTCCTGCCCACGGATATATTCGACAGCTTCCTGTTCCGTAGGGCAGGCAACAACTCTGTCTCCTTTCCCATCAAACACCACGGTTTCTGATGAAAATGTCACTATGCTTAATTCCTTTTTATCCGGCATTGTCCTCCTCAAATGAGATGAGAGCAGGTTCATAGCCCCTGCTCTCGTCGTTAATGCTGATCCCGTGCTCTGCTGCAAGTTCCATGATACCTTTCACCACATCTTTATCCGATGAGACATCATAGATACTGCTTACCAGAATACTGATAATGGAATCTCTTTCGATATAAAATTTAAGTCTTTCCACAGACTTCGTATCTTTAAAGATTGTTTCTACAATCTCAAAATCCGCTTTCTTAGCATATGCTTCTATCCTGTCTGCGGCTCTGTCGGCATTCCTGCCTACACAGATAACACAACACTTACTCATAGAGCCTCCTATCTGTCGGCTCTGAGACGCTTGAAAAATACTGCCATAAAATCAGCAAGTGAAACAATACCGTTATCTTCCTTTTTCCCTGCCTGCTCCATCTTCTGATAATATCCAGCCATATCATCGTTTGCTGTCTCAACCGTAATGCCGTGCTCTCCGAGCATAATGATGTTATCCATAATTGTTTCTTCACAATCGCCCACCATATCACTCATAAGAGTAACAACCACATCAACATCTTCTACTTCTGCCATACCGACAAAGGCAAACTTCATAGGAAATGTCATTCCCTCCGGTCTTGCGTTCTCCGAAATGACTGCAACCACCTCATATCCATTCACAGCGCAATACTCCTCAAGAACCTGCATTACCATCTGATCCGCTGCCTCATTTCCTGTTGCTCCAAAATATATAACTGCTTTATTCATTTTAAAATCTCCATTCCTGTTTTTATTTTGATTTGATATCCTGTGCACACTTTATCTCCTCACATAAACTGACCTGCCAATGCTCTCTGTACTTATAAGCCCCGTTGTTGTCTGCTGGTTACTGCAAATCAGTTTGTGTGGGAAGATAAAATACTATCTTCCCGGTTTCTTAACCATCCC
>OHRM01000719.1_pt1 | contig 17586 bp, 10 predicted proteins | sample 1578361 | NCBI WGS metagenome assembly OHRM01 (sample SAMEA3879590, study PRJEB24766) | human gut metagenome | biome: human-associated habitat; feature: feces | place: USA | collected 1985/1987 | reverse complement strand
GCATGGAACGCCAACTATAAGTGATCGTGCCGATTTGCACGCCACCGAACTTCGAGTTAACCTTGCCTGCCTCCGCCGCCGTATCAACCGGAGCGGGAGCCGCCACACTCTTCCCCGTACAAGAGAAAGCACTCGGAAGGAAAGACGCAGCCGCCAAAGCAGCGACCGATCTTCCTAGAAACTCACGTCTGGACTGACCATTGTTCACATCTTTATTCATAACCATTCAATTTATAAATTAATCTTAACCTTTAGAAGAAAGTCCCTTACAGGCTCCAACCTTTACGATACTCATAGTGGAAATAATCGTTCGCTTCCGGACAATTCGTGATTCTCATATTCTCTGCGTCATATTCCAACGTAAGATCCAACCGTTGCGCGGCGACAGCGATATTCGTCAGCAACATAATCTCCGTCAATTTAGCGGATACCTCAAAATCATTAGCGGCTTTGCGACCTTCCTTTATCGCCTCGATAAAGTCCACATAAATATTACTCGGTCGCTTTAATGTCTTCTCCGGAGCTACGAATCCCGGTCTTTCCGGTATCAGTTGCGGCTCCGCTCCATGGGTACCATGCATGATCAAGCCTTTATCGCCTATATAAAGCGCTTCCCTTAACTGGCGGTTCGGTTCCAACTCCGCCGGACGAGCCGGTTTTATACCCCCATCACTCCAAGTTACCTTTACCGGAGGCATATTCCCACGAGCCGGGAACTCATACGTCACGCATTCCGATTGTGGCAGATAGTCCTTATTGTAAGGGGTGGAAGTAGCTTGTATTTTCGTGGGCATACCCAAATTAAGCGCCCAAATCGGAGCGTCGAAGGTATGGGCTCCCATATCCCCCATAGCGCCTGTACCGTAATCCCATAACCCACGCCAAGCGAAATGAAGCATCTCCGGATTATAAGGTTTATCAGGAGCCGGTCCCAACCACACGTCATAGTTAAGATTAGACGGTATATCCACTCCCGCCGGACGATCAAAATAACCTTGGCGCCACATCGGACGGTTTGTCCACAAATGAACTTCCCTTACGTCTCCGATCACGCCACCTTGGATCCATTCGACCGTCTGCATAGTCCCTTCAATATTATGCCCTTGGTTACCCATCTGGGTAACAACACCGGTTTGCTTTGCCAGATCCCTCAAAAAGCGAGTCTCATAAATCGTCTTAGCCATCGGCTTCTCTACAAATACATGCTTACCAGCTTTCATCGCATAAGCGGCAATAACCGCATGGGTGTGGTCCGGAGTACCGATCAATACCGCATCGATCTCTTTCTCCTTGTCGATCATTTCCCGGAAATCGGTATACTTCTTCGCTTTCGGGTATCCCGCTAAGATATGTCCGGAGTAATCGTGGTCTACATCACATAGCGCATAAATATTCGCATGCTTAAACGATTGTTTCTCCGCATCTCCCATTTGCACAGGATTATCCGACGCTCTTCGTTCCCGTCTGGGTGGCTGGATGCCCGCATAAGGTTGCATCAGCATACCGCCTCCACCAAAAGGTCTCCTTTTAATTGGTACATCCGGAGTAGCGATATTCTGTATATCGCCACCACCTTGGCTACCCACACCGATACCGGCCAAATTGACCATATCGCTAGGTGCCGTATAGCCCGGTCCACCCAAAACGGAACGAGGTACGATTGTAAACGCCGCCGCTGCAGCTACTGTACCTAAGAACTCCCTACGTGTGAAGTTCACCGAATTCTTGTCAGACATAGTGTTACTCATAGTATTAAATTTAAAGTCGAAAAAAAATATATATAGTAAAACACAACTTCGCTTCCTCGTGCGAAACAACGAGAGCGAATATAGGGAGGAGCAGTAAACCATGAGTTAACGAACGCTAAACAAGGCATTAACCTAGGGCTAATTTAAGGCAAATTTCATATCCTCACAAAGCATAATTCACGCAATAACAGCGACATAAATAAATCAAGAAATATTTATAAAAATCTTCGATAAGTCAGAGGCATAGCACCTGCCTCTCTATTCGAAAGGATCGCTATCAGTGGGGCGCATACATTTGCCACTGTAATGGCAGAGGAGTGCCACACGGATGGCACAGGCATGCCATAACGGTGGCACGGTCTTGCCACAACGATGGCACAGGTGTGACAATAGCAATGGCACAGTCCTGCCAATGAGCAGGCACACTATAATACTTACTGGGGAGATTGCTGACTCATCAGCGGAGACGGTACGACCTGCTCAAAAGAAGAGGGGAAAGCCTCGCCATACATCTCTTGGTATAAAGCGCAAAAGCGGTCGTACACATAACGGGCCAATTTGAAAGTTGTTCTGGTAAATCAAGGCTTTGATCTTATAGAGCAAAGCCTCCTCGTTGCAAGGATCGTTCAGAAGGATCTGGTCTGCTATCTGGATCACCCGATCCGCCTCATCCTCGATCGAGTAAGTGTCGATAAAGCGAGACAAGACATCCACCGTACTATTACAGATATAACTTTTAAAATCATCCATCCAATCAAACGATTCCCCTTTGAACACTTCTCCTTTGCTGATAATATCATAGAAATATTCAAAGTCCGGCTGAGTCCGTACCCGTTTATCTTTCAGCCAATCCAAACAAGCCAAATAATCGCAATAGACATCTTCCGAAAGCTGGAGAATATATCGATTCGCGTTAAATAGAACCTCGACCGTATCGATACGTTCCAATATCTTCCGGAGTTTCAATATAGATACGCTTCGAAGGCTCTTCGTACTTTTCGAGGGGTTGTCATTCCCCCAAATCATCCGTGTCAAGTCCTTGCTCGATATCCCGAAACCTCCACGGGAAGAGTGAAGCATAATCAAGATAAACAGCTGTTTTAATTTTGGGGTAAATAGAGAGGTTATATCATTTCCATCCCGGTCCAACACATAGAACTCTCCAAACAATCGGATATAATTGCGCAGAACCGGAACCTCCTCAATCTCCTCCGGCATCTCTCGCGAAGAACGATCCGGCTCCTCGATTCCTTCCTCGATTCCCTCCTCCGCAACCGTTCCCGCATCAGCCTCATCCTGCCTTGGCTTTTCTTTCACCTTCCGATAGCCTAGATAAGCTATCGAGACCAGAGCCATCAAAATCAACCCAATTCCAAGGATATCCAACCAAGTAATCGCATTCGATATATGTAAATCTAATAACTGGTTGCTCAATCCCAATATCTCCTTATCGCTCAACACACGAGACCAAATACAAAGATTATCCAGCACACCCACGAAGTTCGAGGACTGGCTGAAATTCACGAAACCGACATATAAGCTATCACTACCCAGATAAGCCGGACGATCAAAAGAGATCGCGTCCAGTTTTCCATTTACGAATATAGCCTGCTCCCCATTCCGCTTATTATACCGCCATACGACATTGTACCATTTGCCCGGCTCGATCTCCGTGTTACCAACCAGATCGTTGTTAAAGAATCCCATATACGGTTTCCGGTTCCGTATCAACAGATGCAACGCTTGTTGATAAGTACTGTTCTTAGCTCCCAGAATACAATAATCCTCCTTCTCCGGCAGGTACTTAGGTATTTTCAACCAAACGCCGACAGTGAAATCATGATCCCGCATATGAAGTTCCGAAGCGGTCGGTAAATCCACACGGGCCTGATTCTCCAAGGAAGCGACCTGTCCCCGTATAGGGTCCTGAATAAACTCGACATTCCTAGATACCGTGAGATTATGATTGGACGAACCATCTTTCTCATCGCCCTCAAACGGTAAATAAATCTCTATATCCTCGTCAATCCGCAAAGGTCTAGCCTTAAAATCGCTAGCGAAAGCCTTCCTTTGGGTACCGGAGACATAAACCGTAGCCGGCTCTATCCTATAGCCCGGAGAGATCGGCGAAAGCATCAACTCGGCTCCGGGCTCTAGCGGAAAGCAATATTTACCCGTCGTATAATTAGACATCCCATCCCAATTCACGTAGTTAAGCAGCTCATTGTTATTCGTAACCGCGCCGTAGATGATATCGAAATTCCGAAAAGTAACCAACGAGACATCCAACCACGCGTAATACTTATCTACCAAGATAAAATTGGGAACCCTTCCATCCCGGATCCACGCTCTTTTAAACGATTCAATTAAATAGGGCGTCTGCCGGGCTAAAGCCGAGATATCATTGCTATTCCCCCGGGAAGTCTCCAAGAACTTATATCCGGTAAATAAAGACAAATTCTTTTTCAGCCGCTCATCAAAACTCTCAACCCCTTCCGGTTGGTTGCCCCAATCAGCGTCCGTATGCTCCACGAAATCCCTCATATTATGCAACCATGAAGGACTGTTCAAATGTTTCTGAACCTCGAAAACGACCAGTCGCTTTCCGGAACTCAACATATCCTTCAGGGATGGCCATCCGTTTTTCGTATCATACTCAAGTACATACTCCATCAAGCCTATTTCCTTAAAAGAGGATTCCAGCTCCGTCTCTACATAGAAATCAAGGAAAAGCGTCATAACCTTAGTGGAGTCCGCATCCAAGGCCGTCTTAATGGCTTCCAATGACTCACTAAAAGGGGTAAACGTACCATCAGGTTTCCTTAGTAACAATACATTTGTCTCCGTATCCCGCTTCAAATAGAAATAAAAGCCTTCGATCTGCTTCCGCAACAACTCGTCCAAAGAAAGTTTTTCCGGGGAATTGGAGGATAGACAAGAATAATTAGATAGGATGTAGACGCTCTCGTTATATAAAAGACCGGCCTCCACATCCTCTTGACGTTGAGAAACCAGACGTTGTGCCGAAAGTAATTCCGGCATAGTGATTATAAGGCTAACAATTAAACATATATAACGAAACCACGCTATCATCGTATACAATATCTTAATTATAAGATCATCCAAAAATAAAGCTTTAATATGACATGACAATGTTTTTAGATTATTATCTTCGCATCAAAAATAAAGCGAAGTCATATGGACATACTAGAAATAACGCGAAAGCAAGATCCTCTCTATCCTACCTTTGAGCAAATATATACGGCAAGTTTCCCTCTATTTGAGCAACGAACAGAAGAACAACAAGAACAGGCCTTCCAATCTCCCAACTATCATCTAGTGGTTTATCTGAAAGATAACCTCTTTATCGGCTTTATCTCATACTGGGATTTTAGCACCTATGTATATATCGAACATTTCGCCATTCATGAGAACTTTAGGGGACAAGGATACGGCGGTTTATTGCTGGAGGATTTTAATAAACGCCTGAATAAGATCATCTTATCGATCCTATTACGGATGAAATTTCCTCCAAGCGATTAAAGTTCTATAAAAAATGCGGCTTCTTCGAAAACCGTTACAACCATTTCCATCCCCCTTACAGAAACAACTATCGAGGGCATGCGTTAATCATCCTGACAACAGAGAGGCAAATCACTGAGGATGAGTATATTCAATTCGGTTTCGACTTGCGGAATATTGTCATGGCAAATTAAGAAATAAATATAAAAGCCCCGATCGTTTCTTCGATCAAGGCTTTATTAAATCACCAAAAGCCGAAAATAATGAACTAAGGAGGACAACACCCTTCCTTTCGTAAATTTTCGCATACATCCCGAATAACCGCATATGGCTTTTTATCATAGCCACTGTCAAAAAATTTTTCCATGGCTTCGACTGTGTCCAGATAAAGCCATGCCCCTTTCTTCAAGCAAATCAATCTTACAAAACGAGCCTCTATTAGTTTCTCCAACTTCATATAGGCTAAAGTATCATAAAAATATTTCACCAAACGTCTCGCCTCGTCATACTCAAAGGCTTTCGGCAAATTATTTTTCATATCACTCTCCCATTGTTCCAACCGATATACCCCCCGCTTTATATCTTTCAATTTACGTAAAGCCAATTTCATGTCCTCCTTCGCATATTGCGAGATAAAGAACAGATACATATCCGAGGTATTTTTAGTGGTAGCCTGTCTTAAAGCATAAAGAGACAAAAGCACACTTAATACACTAACTACCAAAGCTGTTATATTCCATATATCTTCCATGATTTATCATTTAAAAAGTTTATAAGCCTTTATTCCCCAATCCGTACACCTCCAATGATCACCCACACAATCGAATATACAAACCCCACCTGTCGGAACCTTAATATCATGAGTCGCACAGAAATCCTCATAATTCCCCAGAATATAGGGGGAGAAACGCATCACTCCATTGGAAGATACTAGCAGCCAAGTCTCACCATCAGGTATACTAGCCGCCAAATCCAGCCAACCGCTTATCAGTTTCTCTACATCTACGTTCCATCCTAACGGTACCACGGCCTTCTCATTCCATTGGGCGATCACGGAAAGTCCCCTCTCCACGATCCGATCTTCTGTTAGGTCTTTCCGCTCCATTCCCTCCTTTTCTAAATAGAGAGATCCCAAACGTTTTATTACATGATCTTCTACCATATTCTCATCCGGCCCATAATCAATCTCTTTAAGACGTAAGTCTTGAATGATAGGCAAATCCACATTCATTTCCTCCAAGATATAGTTAGCGGTCTCCAATGTGCGTTTTAAGGGGGCCGAAATCACCTTGTCGATCACAATCCCCTTTTCACGTAAATAACGTCCCGCAGATCTAGCTCGTTCCTCCTCTACCAGAGGCAAATCAGTTCTAGCTCCAACCCGAGTCGGAGTCTCTCCCGCACGAAACGTATTACCATGCCGTACGATCACAAGTTTTCTACATTTTTCCATGGTTGTATTAATTTAAAGTCATCTACTATTTTTTGATATTCAGGTAACAAATCTATCAAGCAATCCCAACGTTTTTTTACTTGCTCCTCCGGGAAAAAACGATTCCTCCGAGCCAATCTTTTGATAACCATTTCTGGTGTCGCATCGATGCACACCATATGAATCCGATATCCAAGACTCTTTATCTTCTTATACAAATCCACATGTTCTCTCAACGCATTACTATGTTCAAATAAAATAGGCCACCCATTCCTCAATCCCAACAAAAGAAGACGGTAACCTAAAAAACGAGCAGGAAGTTCCCAACGTAAGAACGCTTTCTCCCTATCTAGCGAGCAATCCGCTTGATACCCGGATAATGCCTCCATGATAGCGTCGAAAGCGATATGCAAACAAGGTCCATTCTCTGATAGCCATTTCTCCGCCCAATACGATTTACCGGATGCGGGTATACCACATATATTCAAGAATAAGGGTGATTCCGATGCCCGTATATCCACCTTTTGGCTGTCTACCCAACAGGCAAATTCCATCCATACCGGACCAGCCTCACAGCCAGGAGGTAGAACTTCCTCCAAAGTATGGTAAGGAAATAAAATAGAATCTACGATTCCATCTAAGTCACGAAAGATCGAACTCTCCATATTTCTCAAGTATTTCCTCAACCCGTTTAACATCTTCCGGGGAATCAACCCCGCTTGTTGTCTCACGTCCCCGATAATCAACGTCTACGACCCTCATTTTGATACCATTCTCTAAGAAACGCATCTGTTCCAATCCTTCTATATAAGAGCGTTCATACACAGACGGAGGTAATGAGAAATAAGACTCAAGGGCTCGACCGCTATACGCATATAAACCCACATGCCGCCTGACAGGGCTTTTAGGCAAAAGATCCCTAGCCTGATCCTCCTTACGGATAGCGGGTATGGTTTGTTTCGAGAAAGCTAAGGCATATCCCAGCCGATCCACCAATACCGTCGTGCCGGAATAAGGGGTTTCCTTTTTCATCGCCAGTAATTGATCGTATTCGCTCCATCCCAACAAGACCGAGGCGGTAAGGACATCCGCCTTCTCCTTTCTCCATGTATCGATCAGATCTTGCAATATCCAAGGAGGACACGTGGGATTATCGCCTTGCAGATTTATTATCAGTCCGGGATTGGTGTCCTGTTTCCTTACCGCCTCATAGCAACGTTCCGTACCACTTTTACAATTCGTGGAAGTCATCATCACCGGAATCTCCCGGGATTCGCAAAACAAGACGATGCGCTCATCATCCGTAGCTACCAAATAAGAACAAGACTCATTTTTGCGACATACAAAATCCGCTATATCCGAGACCCGTTTTATCATCTCTATACCTTTAATCTTAACCAAAGGCTTACCCGGCAACCGGCTTGAACCATATCGAGCCGGTATTACAATCAGTACTTTTTCCATAATCACTTCATTTAATAGATTAACATTCTAAACCGTTTAATTTTATAATATGTAATACAATCAGAGTATTGAGGGTCCTTTGTATGATCATCCGCCGCACGGCAAACCACGTGCATATCCTCACCTACGATACATAACGAAGGATAATTTCTTGAATATAATTCATTCCCTTGGCAAGCGATCATCCCAGCCATACACCAGTCCACACAATTCTTTGAGAATAACAATTGTAAACGATGCCTCTCATTATTCGGGAGTCCATACCGGGAAGTCTCAGGTAATGAGCTTATCGTCCGCATAGAATCGAAAGATTGATTGGATGCCATCCAATACAACCGGGATATCTCATCATACACTATAAAGAATTTCAAATGGCCACCGGGAAAGGGCAAGAAAAGCAAGGTCTGTCCGGAAGGAGTCTCTTGAAAGCCGGTTACCATCTGGCCGTTCTTATCTTCCCTCACTTTTAATAAACAAGCGTATCCAATCCCTCCGGTATGCGCACGAAGAAACATATGGAACGTTTTCCCTTCCGGATCATACCAAATATGATGTTTATCCTTTATTTGAACCACTTGAGCCTCCAGCCATCCAGTGGGCGCATTAAAACGACCGGGAGCCAATTCTAGCGGCTTATTGGTCAATGACTCGTAAAAAGGAATGCCAACCCCTTCCGGGAAATGTACTTTATCCCTGAAAACAAAAGGATCGGAACGTCGCCAAGAAGACGCATCCAGTAAATCATCGTGAATAGAGCAAGATAGCAAGGTAGGGCTCAAACCCGCCACATTCCAGCCTTCTATCTCCGAGTTATAAAAACGCTGTTCCATCGCCAAGTAAACCCGCTCGTTAGCGAAAAGAACATTACAGGCAGAAGAATGCCATTTCTCACCTTGGGAGAGAAACGAGGGAACGCTCCACGTATTCCCATCATCTTCCGAGCATATAATACATAAATCGCCTGCGTTTCCTATGATATATATCTTTTCCCCTATACAAAAAGGGCGGGCATGCCAAAAATTAAAATCCGAGATAAAACACCAACTAGCGCCTTGGTCGTCCGATACAAAAATCTTACCGATACCTAACCGTCTTGTCCTTTCCGTATACAGCTGCGAAGAAGCATAGATTTCTTTTACCCCCTTGCCGCCCAAGTCGAAAGTCACGACCAAGCGTCCCGTCGAAGTCACGGTGATTCCGGGAGTATAACAATAAATGTCTTCCGGACTAATTGATTTATAGATCAATGTTTCTTGAGTAGATATAAGCATAGCACGAGATTTAAGAGTACAAAAAAAGGTCACGACATTTCTTCACAGAAGTTCTCGTGACCTGAGCTTTTAATTTATTACTTTAGTATTAATACTCCCGCATGTTCTACCATCGCGGTGTACTTGAAGAATCTATCTCCACACGGGAATTTCAGAATTATAAATATCTTCTTAAAGGAAGAGATGGGGGAATCCCCATCTCTTGACCTATCTATTTGTTTAATTATTTAACAACCACTTTAACAGCTTCCTCACCATCAACAGCTACAGCTACGATACCGGCAGGTACGGTAATTGTTGCGTTATCAGATGTAAGAACCGTCTCAGCGACTACCTTACCTAAGATGTTAGAGATAACTACTGATTTACCAGCGGCGCCTTGGATAGTTACAGTACCATTACCAGCTACTACAGATACACCTTCAACATTGTTGATGTTATCATTAGATGTAACCATATCTTCTTCATCCTTCTGAGCGACATTAAAGATTAATGCGCCATCACCATTGGTCTTTGCGGAAGAGAACTGTGAATTGATATCTGTCAGTACCAAACAACCATTATGCATTTTCAACCATGCGGCAGCATATGTCGGAGCGATAGCACGATCAGCGTCACCATTTACGGTTCTATAATTTTGATCTTTCTCGCCATAAACATTAGACTCGAACAAGAATGCGTTCTCTGCACCTTCTTCTGTTACGGCACCAGCCTTATCCGGGTTAATATAACGGAATGACCAAGTTACATTCTTATGTTTGTCACCAACCAAGTCTACGATGAAGTTTTCCAGCTTAGCTTTCTTATAGTTAGCGATGATTGTCGCCGTATCTAACTTAGCCGGTTCTACATTCTCGAAACCATTTGTCAATACGAACAAGCTGTCACCAGCATGGATAGCCTTAACAAAACCTACACGGGTATAGCTGCTATTAGCACTAGAATTCGTTGTGAACATATAAGGATTAACCTTAGCCTCTCTATCGATGAACGCTTGGGCAGAGTCTGAGAAGTTAACCAAGTATTTGCCATAAGCGAAGCCAGCACGACCATGTTGAGCATGAACACACTTAGAAGGATCTGTTGTAATGTTACCGTTAGCGTCAACGTGAGGACCAGCCTCTGTACAAGGAACTGTCTCAACACCCTCTTGGTCGTCACGAGCCACGGAGATCAAATATTGAGGTTTGATATTTCCAAGACCACGATTCAACCAAGCCGTATCAATACGGAACGCTAATTTACCCTCAGCCTTATCCTTATTCCAGATACCAGCGTAATCAACAGTTTCCGTAGTCAAGTTCGGGTTCCACTCATCCATTAAGTACTCATTACGAACGCTCTCAACGAATGTCAAGCTATCAGGACCGTCATTTACATTCTCACCTAGAGCGGCGTTGTTGAAGCGACGATACAAAGGAGAATCATCCATTGCTACGGCAAAAGCAGATGTACGAATCTCTTGATTGCTATAGAATTTATCATCCAAAGAGCCACGAGTCAAATCCAACGTATTGTCGTCAACAGAGACCTTCACTGAAGCGTAATTTCTAGAGGCATATTGAGCAGCTCCTACTTTCTTCAACGCAATCTTACCATTAACATTCTGATAAGTATAGTAGTCTACCTTACTATTATCATCTACCAATCGTTGGCCGTCTTTATCATACATCGCTACAGCAACAATATCAGAAGAACCCGGATAAGCCAAATAAGAGGTTCCGCCAACAGTCACATAAGTAGCAGATCCTCCCTCCGGAGTATATTGCTCCTCGATAGTCATTGCATCTGCGACAGCCATACCCTTACACCATTCTGGATACCATGCCTGTGCTTGCGCCTGTGTCATAGATGTATTAAGCAAATTAGCCTCAACCAAAGTATAATATTCTTTTCCTTCGATATCATTATTCTCTTTCAAGAAATAATCAGTAGGATAAGTCTTCATCATATACTTCTTCGTTGTCCCGTCATAAGTCAAATAACGGCCTTTTCCGTCCGTGATACGGTAAACATTTCTTACCAAACCATCGCCATAACCATACTTATCGTCTTTAACAACCACTTGTAAGCGGAAACTTGCTTTAGCTCCAGTCTCATCTACACGTACAATAGAATCCTTCCCTGACGGAACATTAAGATATTTATCTAATGCCAATCCATGCAAATAGTTAAACAGATAAGTTTGAACCTTAGCTTCATTTTCTGATACATACTTATATCCCAGTTTAGCATCCTTTACAAGATCCTCGTCAACTTTAATAAAGCTAACCGTATCCTTTTGGTTTCCATTAAAATAGAATACCTCATTAGCACTACCCTCTACTGCGAATAATTGCATATCAGAAGGAATTTGATAAGAAGTCTTATAGCTATCATCAGAGAACTCACGGTTCGTAATTGAGATCGGCGCAATAGAAGATGTACCTTTCTTCTCTACTACCCATTGAGCAGCCGGCATATGCTTGAACTCTTGGTTACGAGCTTGAGCAGCCCAACCGAAATAACCAGCCAAATTAGCGAATACATAAGAACCTACCTTTTCTGTATTGTAAGAACCACCAGCCTTATACTGGATCAAGTATACACCAGAAGGAATCGTAGTTAATGTAAGGCTACTATAGTCAGCAGAAGTCTTAACCGTAATATTCTGTGAAGCAAAGGTAGGAGTACCACCATCCGTCTCATTCGTATTCAGTGTCAACACATTCGTACCGTCCAATTTAGCCATGTAGATGTACTTGTCAGATCTTGTCGTTACAGTTTTTCCTTGATTAGACCAATAAGAATTATTATTATTGTCTTTGATATCCTTCGCAAACTGCTCGTCAGTTTGACCCGATGCTTTCACTAATTTATCCGCAACTTCCGCTACTTGAACATAGAGTTTGTCTTCTTTCACATTATAAGTGAACTTGAACTTATAAGAACCAGTCAAGCGATTGTCTGCGTTTAATACGTCATAGGTATATTTCAACAACTGACCGCTAGTCTCAGTTCCTTCATAATAAGCCGTATCGACAACTACATACAATTGTTTGTCATCCGCCTTTTTGTCCTTAGCTTTCAATTGAACATAACCACTACCAGCACTAACCGCTTGAAGTCCTGTCGCTGTCAAATGATTCGCCTTGCCTTTTGACACTTCAGGGTCCATATTCAACGCAAAATAATTGTCTTTAGAATCAACAGACCACATCAATGTATTTAAATCATCTGCACTTATTGGAATAGGAGTGCTTATTACATCTTCTGTAACAGCCAAAGCAGCAGACAAGTCCGCAATCTTACCTTTGTTCAGGGCACCCGTATTATCAAAGAAAACGATTGAGTCCGATTTGAAGTAAGAATACATGTGGTTACTAGCATCGAATGCCCATTCAGAAACCGTACCACTGCCTAATGTCACATCACCAGAAAGACCGTTGGTCGCGGTTTTCGCCAAAGTAGGATCAACAGCCAATGTCATTCCTGTCACCTTATTTACGAAGGTGTAGACAACAGCTCCAGAAGTAGTCTTTGTTGAAACTTTCCAAGTACCGGCAACAACTTCATTCAAATCGCTAGTGTTAAGTGAGCCGTACACAAGTTTGCCATAATCAGCAGAAGTCTTATCTGTCTCAGCGGACAAATAACTACTTCCGCTCTTCAGCAAATAAGATTTGCCATTCTCCATCGCAGCATTGACAGAGAACGCAGATGCCAGCATTACACCGGCAAGAAGCGTAGAAATCTTTTTGTTCATAATAAATAAATTAATATTAATACTAGTGTTTATTAAGATAATCAACCTGTTAGACTAATTGAGAATCGCCGTTTGTCGATAAAAACGACTAGTCTAAACGATCGTCTAAATCTTGCGTTTTTTGAGCGTCGAAACGGGAGGTTCGTTGAAGGAATCGCTTGTTTCGTGAAGGATAACCTATCCTATTGATAAGAAAGAGAATAAGCGATAAAAAAATCGTCTGGAAGGGTTGCAAGTATCGAAGAAACGCGTACCTTTGCAAATGACTAAAAGAATCGATCGTTTAGACTAGCCGTTTCTATCTATTATATAATGTACGCATGTACATTATATATGGTATCCATCCATAACCGCATAATAAATACAAAATACAAACATTCACATGTAATCATTGCAAATACTACAAACGTATAATCCAAGGCTTGTCAAGCCATAAGCTTACGAGTTGAGAAGTGATTAGTTATTCACTTGGAGAACTTTATGCTAGCGGCTTAGTCTATTATTTAATGTTATCTTTATACGTGAAAAGAATAAGTCAACCATACCAAATTTGATCTCTTAAAAAGTACAATAAGCCTAATATTTAAAGATTGTTATTTATATTTCTGATAATCAGCGTATAATAAGAATTGATCAAAATGGGAGCCGATTACTATCCATAGTATTTTGCACTACTATTAATACTAATCGTACTTTCTATAAATAGTAAAGCTGACTACCATGAATCTGCTTTTTAAGAAATATACAATAAACAGGATGTGCGATACGAAAATAAACCTTACCTTTGGAGCAGTAATCACCTAAAACCATTTAACTATGGCACAATACGTAGACATCATGACTGATGCTGGATTTAAGGCTGTCTTCCAAGACAAGCAAGTTACCATCAAGTTCCTTAACGCCGCCCTAGCCGGCGAACGACAGATCAAGGACATCACCTACCTCGACAAGGAGATCAAGCCCGAGATTGTCGAGAACCGTACCATCATATTCGACCTGCTCTGCGAGGACGTGTCCGGGGCCAAGTTCATCCTAGAGATGCAGAATTGTCCCCAGTACTATTTCTTTAACAGAGGTTTTTATTATCTTTGTCGCATGGTGGCCCGGCAAGGACAAATCGGCAAGCAATGGCAATATCGGTTGCTACCCATCTACGGAGTCTATTTCTTGAATTTCAAGTTGCCGGAGTTCACAGACTTCCGTACAGATGTTGTCCTCGCTAACGAGAGGACGGGAAAGGTGTTCAATGAGATCAAGATGAAGCAGATCTACATATCGTTCCCGTTATTCAGTTTAAGCAAGGAGGAGTGCAAGAGCTCCTTCGAACGTTGGATTTATACATTGAAGAATATGAACCTATTTGAACAATCTCCCTTCAAGGAGGAACAGGAGACCTTCCTTCGCTTGCTGGATGTGGCGAACGTCAACTCACTCAGCGAAAAAGAACGTGCGATCTACGAGGAAAACCTAAAGAATTATCGGGATTGGTATGCGACCATCGATTACGCACAAACGGAAGGGATTGAAAAAGGAATGCAGGAAGGAATGCAGAAAGGGATCGAGAAAGGCCGTCAAGAGGAAAAACTCCAGATAGCCCAAAAGATGAAGGAGCAAGGACTTGACTCCGAACTTATCGCCCAATGCTCCGGACTTTCTGTTGAAGACATTGAGCGACTATAACCCGAATCAACCGATTCGATTCAATTCGATCCGGGCCGCTTCCTTCCACTATCCGGAGGAAACGGCCCGGATTACTTTCGTACATTCACGATACCTAGAAAGCGTAATTAAAATCCAACGGAATAAAGAAACTGACGATTGTTCCGCTCCCCATCCCCTTCTCCTTGCTTTGGACCGAATAGGTGATCTTCTCTTTATTTCTCCTATTCAACAATAGGATCGTACGGTAAAGGACTTTCGTTCCCATCCCCGTACCGTTCGTATGTCCCGCATTCGTAAACGGACGATACCCGGGTCCATTATCCTCTATACGGATATGGATGCCTTTCCCGTCGCGCTCCACGAAAACGGATAATCGCTTCTCGCCCTCAATCGCACACAAGCCATGTTTCACGGCATTCTCTACGGGTATCTGGATCAGCATGGCCGGGAGATAGATCGCGTCCGTGTCAAGGGAAGGATCGATATTCCATGCCAAATGGAAGTCCGGCCCCAGCGCTTGCGTTTGCAGGTTCAGATACGTACGCACGAACCTCAGCTCCTCCCGCAGCGTAATACTGAGCTTTTCCGAGATCTCCAAGCTACTCCGCAACAACTCCACCAGCCCGGAAAGTTGCGTGCGGCGGAGGCTTCCCTCCTCTTCCGTGCTGATTTCCCGGTTCAAAACGTTGAATATAAAATGAGGGGATACACGGTTGCGGATACTCTCCATCTTCAGCTTCGTCACCTGATCGATATGGCTTAACCACTGGGCATGCCGTTTACGTTTCATAAAGTAATAAGCCATGCCGCTGACGATCGACAAGATCGCAAAAAGCAAGATCCAAACCCAACGGCTCATTTCCAAGTATTCCATCCGGCCGGCCTGTTGTTTAATAATAGCCTCCCGCTTGAGCAAAGTCGTATCTTGCCTATAACGCATATCGATCTCGGCGACACGCATCTGGGTTCGTTCGCTACGAATATTGTTCTCAATGACGCTATTCTTCGTTTGATACTCATAAGCACGCCTAAAATCGCCCGTGGTAGCGAAGTAATTCTGCAAGTTCTTATTACGGATCACTACCATCTTGGGATCTATGCCTACCGTATCCGTGTAACTCCTCAACAATTGATAAGCCAGCCCGGAGTTCCCCTCTTTTAAGGCTAGCGAAGCCTTCAGGGTTGTCAAATGGTACAAGGCTGTCTTATTATTATAGGTATGGAAGTACCTAAACCCTTTTTCCAGATAAAAACGAGCGGAATCCAACTGATCCATACATAGATAGATCTCCCCTAAATTGATCTCGCATACGTTGGTATAGAAATCCATATGAGTAGGACGTACCACCTCACGGGCTTTCAAGAACCAAGGAAGCGCCTCCGCGTATTCTTCCTTGTAATAATAGTAATTTCCCCGGCTATTGCAAAAGGTGAATTTCTCGCTCAAGTTACGAGAATCCAGTTCTTTCTCCGCCAAACGGTAAAAGTGATCGGATAAGTCAAAGTCCCTCAATTCCATATACGTCTCGCCCAAACCAAAATAAATAGGAAAGGACATCCGATCCATAATACCCAATGAATCACTCACGAAAAGAGCTTGGCGAAAGTAGCGGGCTCGCTGATCGTAAGCTCCTTTCCGGGCATATATATCCGCTATATTGATATAAATATCCGGGATTTTATGCTCCATCTCACTCTGCCGGATCTCTTGATACGCCTCGGAATAGCAAAGGAGGGCCGAATCCGTTTTATCCAAAAATGAATAATAATTGCCAACCGTATTTTTCAGCGTCCCTAAGAGTCCATGTATCTTGGGAGACATCGGTACACGGTCGCAATAATCTATAATTGACCGATGTAAAACAAACCCGGAATCATATACACTATTTGCAAAATAAATCTGGCTTTTAGCCGCAAGCAATTTATAATATTTATCGCTATCTTTAGTTAGACTTAAAGCTTCATCCAATGCGGAATGAGCATATCGAGGATTCCGGTAAATCGAATCCATAGCCATATGTTCCAAAGAGTCAATCCGCAGGTTATCAGAAAAAGCAAATGTTTTTTCCGGTAGCTTTCCACAAGAAAACAGAAACACAAAATGAAATAGCAATAATAAAATGGACATAAAAGTCATACACACTCTATATTTCGTCATCATCTTGGCGGTTTTAAAGTTCATATGCAAAAATATTTAAAAATTTAATCTACGCAATTATTTCTCCTAATAAATATCGAAAATCGATTACATTTGTAAATCTAAAATAGAGTACACATGAAAAACTTGATGATTCCTGCGCTGGCGTTATTTTTATCGGCGGCGGCGCAAGCAGACGACAGTCCGTTATGGATGCGTTACTGTGCGATCTCCCCGGACGGGCAGACGATCGCGTTTTCTTACCAAGGGGATATCTACACGGTCCCTTCTTCCGGAGGGAAAGCCCGGCAGTTGACAACACATCCGGCTCATGACACCCGTCCGGTCTGGTCGCCCGACGGACAAAAAATAGCCTTTGCCTCCAACCGTAGCGGTAACTTCGATGTATTCCTCATGAATAAGGAGGGAGGGGAACCCAAGCGGCTCACCACCCACTCCACAAACGAATATCCCACGACCTTTAAGGATAACGGACACATCTTGTATCTGGCCAACATATTGCAAGATGCCAAGGATATCCAATTCCCCGGCACCCGCTTTATGCAAGTCTATGAGATAAGCACGGACGGAGGAAGGCCGGATTT
>OHRM01000660.1_pt1 | contig 18771 bp, 18 predicted proteins | sample 1578361 | NCBI WGS metagenome assembly OHRM01 (sample SAMEA3879590, study PRJEB24766) | human gut metagenome | biome: human-associated habitat; feature: feces | place: USA | collected 1985/1987 | reverse complement strand
ACCGTCGTGCGTCGGCCCTGGATTGATTCTCTTTTTCCGTTGCTGTGAAGAAGAAAAAGTACTAATTAGGAAAACATCTTAGATTTTGCAGAAAAGGTTGTGCTTTAGGCTGATTCGACTTGCTCATTTCTCTCTGAATCGCTACGCTCAGAGCTGCACCCAAGAAGAATCTCAAGATCTCAAATGCACAAAACTACAAAACGCGGTTTCCTCAAGGCCGCACTTGCCTCCGGATTGGCGCTTGAAGCTTTTCCGGCTCGTTCTGCTTCCCCAAAGAGCTCCGAGCAATTAATTACGATTATCGACTTAGATAAGTGCGACGGCTGCACGGATTTGTCGATTCCTGCGTGCGTCAGAGCCTGCCGTGCTAAAAATCAGGCTCGCTATCCAGAGCCGCAGAAGCCGGTGCAGCCTTACTGGCCTCAGCCCAAGTATGAGGACTTTTCAAACGATCGGGATAACATTTCTCGGCTGACTCCGTACAACTGGATTTATCTTCAGCATGTTTCCGTTGACGGAAAAGATATTTATCTTCCGAGACGCTGCATGCAGTGCTTTGATGCTCCATGCCGCAAGCTCTGTCCTTTTGGAGCCATCGACCAAACTAAACAAGGAGCGGTCAAGATTGATGATCGCGTGTGTTTCGGAGGGGCGAAGTGCAGGGATGTTTGCCCATGGAATATTCCTCAGCGCCAGGCGGGTGTGGGAATCTATCTTAAAGTAGAACCGAAATTAGCCGGCGGCGGAGTCATGTATAAATGCGATTTTTGTGCTGATCTCATCGCTCAAGGCAAAGAGCCTGCATGCTCGACGGAATGCCCCAAAAAAGCCATGTTGGTTCTCCCTATCTCGCAGGCAGAAGAAAAGTTTAAATCCTTAGCAAAAAACCGTTTTGTATACGGTAAAGAAGAAAACGGCGGAACCGCAACTTGGTATGTTTGCTCAATGCCCTTTGAAAAGATTAACCGTCAGCTGCACTCCCAATTGCCAAAGATTCATCCGGGAAGACCGCTCATGAACGAAGTCGATTCGAAACTGAGTCAGTCGACGCCTTTAGTGCTTGGAACTTTGGCTGCACCGATTGTGGCTTTGGGAGCATCCGTCGCCCTAAGAAAAAGAAAGAACGACAAAGATCAATCTCAATAATGCGGTGCGGAAATGAAAATCATCAGACAACCTCTAACTAATCGAGTTGTGCATTGGGGCATCGCATTGAGCTGTTTCGGATTGATTTTTACCGGAATCCTTCAGATGCCTGTGGCTAAGAGATACGGCCTGACATCTTTAGGAGAGTGGATGGGAAACTACTTTACGACGTTGTCTATGCATTACTTCTTCGGCTTAATTTTTGTGTTCTTCTGCTGCTTCCACGTGTTCTACCATGCGCTGAATAAAGAGTTCGATATTGTTCCGAAGAAAGGCGACGTGAAGGGAAGCATTCTGATTTTTAAAGCGATTCTTTCCGGAGAGAAAGAGCCTCCGAGCGCGAAGTACCTGCCGGAGCAGCGTTTGGCCTGGGCTGCTTTTGCGGTCACGTTCTTAATTCTGATCGTCACGGGCCTTCTGAAAACCTATAAAAATCTTCCGGGCATTCAATTGGAAGATCCCTGGACTTTTTATATTGCACAGTTCCATAACTTGGGTTTTGTGTTGTGTCTTCTTCTGTTCGTGGGACACATGGCGGCTTTTGTGATTAAGGCTAACCGTAATCTTTTGCCGGCCATGTTCTCCGGCAAGGTGGACAGAGAGTATGCGTTGGAGCGTCACTCTCTTTGGTCACCGGATTAAAAACCAAGAGGATCGCGTAAAGAGAAAGCGAGGACAGCCAGAAAGCTTTCCGGAGGACCAATGATGTTCTGTTTGAGTTTGAACCGTGCATTTCCAAGACTCATTGTTTCACTATTGCTTGTCAGTTCTGTTTGGTCCTCTCATGCTGCTGAAACGTTAAGACTCGGCATATCTTCCTTTGCCGAGCACAGCATCAATAAGGTGCTCATTGATCCGACAATTAAAGCAATCCGGGATGCAGTTCAACCTGACAAGCTGGAAGTCGAGTATTTGGAACTCAATCGACTGCAGAACTCCCTGAAGAACGGACAGCTGGATTTGGTTCTCTCTTCTGCAGGCAACTATCGAAGGTTCCTGTTGGAAGGCTATGGGCTGCGAGATTTGGCGACGATGGTCTCAACCCAAGCACCAAACCCTAACTACGCTGAGGGTTCTGTATTCTTTGTCCGCAGTGACAGGCAGGATATAGACTCTATTGCTGCACTAAAAAACAAGTCTGTCAGCGCTAACTACCCCTTCGCATTTTCCGGTTGGCAAGTTGCAGCAGGAGAACTTCAGAAGCGAGGGTTTGATCCTGATCATTTCTTTTCAAGAGTCGATTTTCTCGGTCACGGAGCGTCTCCGGTCATTGATGCAGTTTTATCCAGTAAAACAGATGCTGGCATTGTGCGGGCTTGTGTATTGGAAAATGCAGGTTTGATTAAGTCAGGCAAAGTCAAAGTATTAGAACCAAAGGAGACGGCCGATTTTCCATGCGAAGTCTGTACTCGCCTTTATCCGAACTGGACGTTGTCTACAACTCCGAACACACCGCCGGAGGTTAGCCGCAAGGTCACGGCTGCCGTCTTGGAAATTAAACCTTTGCAAAACAATCTTCACTGGAGCGTAGCGACAGATTTCACGCCGATTGATGACTTGTTTAAACAGCTGCAAATCGGGCCGTATGAATATCTTCAACACTTCAGCTTTAAACGCTTCATTGAAGCTTACTGGCAGTATTTTGTTTTTGTCCTGATCTTCATTGTCGGTTTGATCTTGCACGGAATACGGAGTGAATATCTGGTTAACAAGAGAACGCACGCCTTATCCGAATCTCTAAAACGCGAACGCAAATTAAGAGCGGAATCTGCATTGGTTAAAAGCCGTTTGGACAAAATTCAAAAGGTCGGCTTGGTCGGACAGATGTGTTCAATGATTGCACATGAATTGAAGCAGCCGCTGGGAGCCGCTGCAGCCTATTGCTTTGCACTCCGCCGCCGAATGGAAAGCGGAGAGGTTTCCGCAGACATGCTGGAAAAGGGAATCGAACGCATAGACGGTCAAATTCAGCGAGCATCGGAAGTGGTCAATCAGGTGCGCTCGTATGCAAAGGGGCAAAGACAGAGACAAGCTGTTGACGTCGGCAAAACTGCTGAAAAAATACTTCGGGACATTCAAGCCTCATCTCCGGATACGGAAGTCGAATTTCAAAAGGAGGGTGAGCGCCTTCTTGTCGAGGCGAACCCGATCGAATTGGAAATTATCCTAATCAACCTTGTAAAAAACGCCATAGAAGTAGTAAAAGATAAACAAAACGGACGTGTGATTGTGAACCTCTCATCGGAGGGGGGTGCTGTTTGCATTAAGGTGGAAGATAACGGTGAAAAGATGTCGGACGCTGAATGGAAACAAATATCTCAGCTGGCGATGGCAACTACTAAACACAGCGGACTCGGTTTCGGCCTATCCATCGTTGCAGGCTTGGCCGAGGACTTGGGAGGAAGAATCACATTTGAACGGATTCCATCCGGAGGCCTTTCCGTTCTCGTCCGTCTTCCGTCAGCGAAGGAGTAATCGTGCCCCAAGGTTGTTTAATTCGCATCGTCGATGATGACGAGGATATGCGCGAGAGCCTTTCTTTCCTGCTTGAAAGTGAAGGGTGGAAATGTGCCGCTTATGCGAGTGCGCGTGAATTTTTAATCGAAGATGCCGCAAGTGTTCCCGGCTGTCTCATCCTTGATATTCGTATGCCGGAGATGACGGGCCTTGAGCTGCAGCAGGAAATGAACCGCAGAAAAATTTTTCTGCCGATTGTTTTCCTCACAGGCCACGGAAGTATAGATATGGCCGTCTCCGCGATGAAATCCGGCGCGGTGGAATTTCTTCAAAAACCTGTCGATCACGCAAGGCTTTTAAGCGTGGTGCGTGATTGCGTCAGGCGCTGCAGCAATGGTTTTGCGGTGCTGGACTTCGACATTAACGAGGCCAAAAGACGCTGGGAAACGTTGACGGAAAAGGAACAGCAGGTGCTGACTTTGATCGCAGCCGGTCTACTCAATAAAGAAGTTGCCGAACGTCTCGGTAACTCCGTGCGGACAATTGAGAATCATCGAGCCGCTGCAATGAAAAGACTTCAAATCAGGACGTTGGCTCAGTTGAACAGCCTGACGGAAGCAATTAAAGAAAATACAAATCCGTAAAAATACTTAATCGACTAAATGAAGAAAGTTTGATCAAACGCAAAATACCTAGTAAAAAATTCTAAAATTACGTTATCTAATTAGAAAAAGAAGTATAATAAGACCATGAATGGAGGAACTTCATGGCCGGTCGTACCCGTAAATTTAATCCCGTCTTATCCGAACAAGACAAAGTTACTCTCGAAAAGATCGTTGCCTCCCGAACCGAAGAGATTCGAAAGGTACAACGCGCAAAGATGATCCTGTTGGCGGCCTCCGGCAACAGCAACACTGACATTGCAAATGTCCTCGGAATTTCCCGTCCTGTCGTTAACAAAATAATCAAACGCTTTTCTTCTGCCGGAGTACAGGCTGCTATAGAAGATGCAGCGCGTCCCGGACGTCCCAAAGAACTGGATCCTGAGCAGCAAACATGGATTATTTCTTTGGCCTGCAGCAAACCCGGAGAGCTCCCCGACGGGCCTGCCTTAGAGCTTTGGACTCTCTCTGCTCTTACCGCCTACGTTAGAAGCCACTGCAGGGACCATGGCTTTAACCGACTTGAATCCGTTGCCGCCTCTACCATTTGGTATTTATTAAATGACTCAGAGATTAAACCACACCGAATTCGTTATTACTTGGAAAAGAAAGATGAGCAATTTGAGGCAAAAGCAAAGGAAGTTCTGTTGCTCTACAAAAAGATTGAATGGATAACGCAATTAGCGAAGAAATACGATGATCCGGATGAAGAAATAACGCTTGTCAACCAAGAAGTTTTTATCTCTTATGACGAGAAACCGGGCATTCAGGCGGTTGAGAATAAACATAAGGATCGAAATCCGAAACCCGGGAAGGGTTTTGTTCGACGGGACTATGAATACATCAGACATGGAACGGTCTCCCTGCTGGCAGGAATAGATTTGTTAACAGGAAAGGTTCACAGCATCGTCTGCGAATCCCATAAATCGTCGGACTTCATCGATTTTTTAAAGCTGCTGGATAAGACGTATCCGAAGGGAGTCGTTATCAACGTAATCTTAGATAACCATTCTGCTCACCGTTCCAAAGAAACCATGAATTACTTGGCCACACAGCCGAATCGATTTAAATTCACTTTTACTCCGAAGCATGCATCCTGGCTCAATCTCATTGAATCATTCTTCGGGAAGATGGCCAGAACCTGCTTGAGAGGGCTGAGAGTTCGCTCTAAGGAAGAACTCGTCAATCACATTAACCGCTGGATCATGCAAGTCAATGCGGAGCCGGTTGTCTATCGCTGGAAATGGAAGCTTGAAGACATCGAGTCCGCATTTACTTAATTGATAACGAATTTATAGATTGAACTACTAGGTATCAAAACTTCCCGTGAAAAGACTATAGATTGCACGCTAACTGCCTGAAGGAACGTCAAAAATCACTTATCATTACGCGTTGTTTTTTTGTTTTGGTCGGTGTTTTCTATGTTTATCGTCTCTCGTTATCGAGCTCCGTGGGTCGCTTTTGCTTTTATCGCAGTGGTGTCGATCGGTGCCTTCATGCGCTTTCAGCAAAGTGCGGAAACCGACGCGAAAAACTTAGAACTCGACCGAGCAGAGTTTCAGCTTTTTAAAAAAGATTTAGCTCCGATTAATTTGCCCGAGAAGGTGATGAATTCGACAGTTCTTTTCGAGCTGTTCCGCTGCGGTGTTCGTTCTATTAACGAAGCCGGCTACTGCAATAAGATCGGAGAGGATTTTTTCAGCCAGCTGTCTGACGAACAAAAGAAAGCCATTCGTCCGATTTTCAATAAATATTTCAGTAACCGTCCCGTCAGGTAGGCAGTATTCTCATGGATTGGATTCTTTATTTAAAAGCCGTCATTCTAGGTATCGTTGAGGGTTTGACGGAGTTCTTGCCGGTCTCTTCCACCGGTCACTTGATTGTTGCCGGCAGCTTACTTGACTACACAGGACAGGAAGCAGACACCTTTTACATCGCGATTCAGGCCGGCGCTATCTTTGCGGTGTGCTGGCACTATCGTCAGCGCCTGATTGATATCTGTTTGGGTCTTTTCTCCGATAAAGTTCAGCAGCGTCTGGCAATCAACACTATTGTTGCCTTCCTGCCCGCAGCGGTGATTGGCGTATTGGTAGCAAGTTATATTAAGAAATGGCTGTTTAACCCGATTGCGGTCGCAACGGCCTTAGTTGTAGGCGGCGTGATCATCCTCATCGTTGAATACTTCCAAGATAAGAAGACTTACAAGCCGCGCGTAGAGACGATGGACGATATGAGCTGGAAAGACGCTCTGAGGGTTGGTTTCCTGCAGTGTTTGGCCATGATCCCGGGCACCAGCCGTTCCGGCGCAACCATCATCGGCGGTCTTTGCATTGGCTTGTCCAGAAAAGCAGCGACGGAATTTTCTTTCTTCCTGGCAATCCCGACGATTTTCGGCGCTACAGTTTATGACCTTTGGAAGTCCAGAGACGTACTGACAGCAACAGCGCTTCCGATGATTTCCGTGGGTTTCGTCGTGTCATTCTTCTCCGCACTCGTCGTGGTCCGCTGGCTGCTTCATTACGTTTCTAAGCATGACTTCTCCGCATTCGGCTGGTACCGAATCTTTTTCGGCGGCGTCATTCTTCTGACGTGGTGGACCGGACTGGTTCAGTGGTAACGAGTCAAAAGAAACGATCCAAACCAAACGGCGCCGAGGCGCCGTTTGGTGTTCCTGAGGCCTTAAATCTTGCGGAAAACGAAATCCCAACAGCCGTGACCCAAACGGTTGCCGCGTTCATTGAATTTTGTCGTCGGACGCTTAATAAGCGGATTTTCCGGCTGGGGAGCGGCTCCTTCGTGGAGGTTTTCTAATGTCGGCTGTGCAGATAAGACTTCCAGCATCTGTTCGGCATAGTTTTCCCAGTCGGTGGCGCAGTGGAAATAGGCGTCTTTTTTCATTTTCGGAACGAGAAGTTTTAAGAAGCTCTCGTTGATCAGACGGCGCTTATGATGACGGGCTTTTCTCCAAGGATCCGGGAAGAAGATATGCACGCCGTCTAAGGAATTGTCTTCGAGCATGTCTCTGACGACTTCCACCGCGTCATGACGGAAAATACGGACGTTTTTGAGGTTCATGTCATGAAGACGTTTGCTTAGGGCGCCGACGCCGGCAGCAAATACCTCGCAGCCGATGAAATTGATTTCAGGATGAGCCTGTGCAATCGCAGCAGTGGTTTCGCCCATGCCGCAGCCGATTTCCAGGACCAGCGGATTGTTGTTTCCGAATGTCTTGACCGCATCGAACATTTGATTGACGTCATAGGGAATTTCATACAGTGGAAGCAGTTCTTCCAGCGCTTTTTCCTGGGCGTTGCTGATGTGCCCGCGGCGCATGCAGAAGCTGCGGATATGACGTTTTTTCAGTTCTTCGATTTGTTCGGGAGTCAGCGGTTCTGTTGACATGTGAAAGGGTCCTTAATAAAAGCGAGGCTCAATTTTAGAAAATTAAGACGTGATTGTCTGCGATATTTTCTTGAAGTTACAGGCGGTTATAGATTAAGTATTGTTTGTTCAAGAGTTAACTGCGTGAAGTCAAAGTAGGAATGAGAAGGATTTTTCGATATGCCTAGGCATGCCTAAGAACACACGTTGTATGCCGTTTAGTGGTGGTGGAGATACTGATGGGTGACGTGCAGTCGGCTCTTGTAGAATGTCCGCAAAGGATCGAGCCTATGACAACCTACAGCAAGAGAGAAAAACTCAAGCCGCTTATAAGAATCGTGGATGATAACCAGGCGATTCTCAACTCATTGACCTTCATGCTTACTTGTGAAGGATATGAAGTTGCGTCATTTAGCTCGGCAGAAGCTTTTTTGGCCGGAGATACACCCAGCCGAGAGGGGCTGCTGATTTTAGATGTTCAAATGCCGGGGTTGTCGGGATTGGAGCTGTTTAAGGTTCTCAATATGAGGGCTTATAAACTGCCGATTATTTTTCTGACGGCCCACGCAGATGTTGACATGGCTGTTGCGGCAATGCGAGAAGGCGCCTGCGATTTTCATCAAAAACCGATCAATCCTGAGACATTGCTTCCTGCGATTGCCAGAGGTTTAGAAAAAGCTCGCATCAACAAGAGCGGCTTAGGCGATATCAAAGAGGAAGTTGAACGTTTTAAAGCACTGACCGAGCGGGAAGAGCAAATTTGCCGCTTAGTCGCAAAAGGCCTTGTTAGCCGTGAGATTGCAGAGCGTTTAGTGATTTCTCAGAGAACCGTTGATCACCACAGAACGGCGGCACTTTCCAAATTGAACATCCGAGAGCCCGCAGAGCTTGCTTTGTTTTTCGAAAGAATCGACGCATGGCGCAAGAGCGCCGGCCACGCGGGTCAGAACTTATTCTGAAGAACCGGGATTCTCATCGGCTTCCGGCAGAAAAATAACTGCCTTCAGACCATTCTCCGGACCTCTGAAAAATTCCAACTGACCTCCGTGATTCTCGACAATCAGCCGCACGATAGATAAGCCGAGTCCTAAACCGTCGATCTTTGAACTGGATAAGACGGAGCTGAGTTTTTCAAAAGCCTCATCGCTCAGGCGCGGACCGTTGTCGCTGACGCTAATGGCAATTCGTGGCGAACCGCCGGAGGACTTTTCCTTATGAACGGAGACGCTAACAGACGGATTCTTTTCAGAAGAAACGGCGTGGAGGGCGTTTTTCAATAAATTTTGAACCGCAAGTTCGAGCTCCGTCTTGTCGCTCCAGATCTTGTCGTCTCTGCCCTTAAGCCCTGAAAAAGTTACTTTAGTAGGAGACAGCATGGCCTCATTGAGCGTGTTGACGGCTTCAAGAACAATCTCATTGGCATTTAACAAAGAACGAGGCTGACCTTTTTTGCGCGCATAGGAGCGAACTTTTTCAAGGATAGACTCTGCAGTTTTAGCTTGAGATTTAATGGCACCTATGCCGGAACTCAGCATTGCGGAATTTGCCGGATTGTTTTGGTCTAGAAGCCTTTCAATTCCGTGGAGGTACCCGCTAATCGCTGAGAGCGGCTGCCTGAGTTCATGAGCGACGATCAAAGACATTTGACCGACAACACCAGTCTTTTGCAGGGAGGCCATTTTTTCCTGCGCGCGTCTGGCCTTTTCTTCCAATCTCCTTTGGTTTTGAAAAGATTCTCTGAGCTGGCGTGTCCGTTTTTCAACTAAATAACCGGTTCGAATATTGTGCGCAATGCCCGTGGCCAAGAGAACTAGACCTAAGAGACACCAGGGCCAATACATATCCCAGAAACGTTTCAGGTTCCACTCTCGAAGATAGGCATAAGGTCCTCTGCGAATTTGCTTGTACATAGCATCCGCCCCTGAGTAGTCACTGGCCACGGTCCAATGGAGTCCGCCTGGGTTAGACGGAAGTGAAAACAGCTTGAGAACTACTCGGCGGGAAAGCTCAGGCGAGAGGCGCGGTGTTGCAGCGATTGTCCAGTTGGGATAAAGATCGGTTGAAGTTAGACAGCGCTCAGACTCTCCGACATCTTTAACTAGGAGCGGCTTGATATCGTCAACGTTGTCTCCTTGTTTCTTCAAGTTTTCCAACAGGCAATTTCGAATAATGCCGATATCTGCCTGATTATTCCGAAGTTTGGTCAGGACGGCCGGCATGTCGTAGTGCGTATAGATTTCAGAGCTGAAGAAATGATCTGGGTCTTGGCCTCTCTGAGCCAACTCTCCCAGAGCTAAGTCGTGGCCGGCAAATCCATTCGGGCCTGTGGCTGCAAGCCGTTTTCCTTTCATGTCTTCCAGCGTGTTGATATCGTTCCGGCTTTTTAGTGTGACAAAAAGACTGCCTTCCGCTTTGTTGGGGTCGGGATGCAGATCTGAAGCGACAGTCGCTAAATCTCGAAAACCTTTGTTCGGCATGCGAAGATATGTTCCTGTTGAGCCAAGGACGAGATCGGCATCTTTGATGTCTTCCGGGTTTCCGGAAAACAGCACCGCACGGAAGTTGTTCGGGCCGAAAACTTCTTGGAGGGCACGGAAAGTCTGAGGAATGATGTCTTCTTGACCGTTCGGACGTGCCAGCGGGGACACCAGCATTGTGATGAAGGGGCTGTTCGGATCCGGTCTCCCGAATGGCTTAACGAGTACTTCCGAGGGCGAAACCGATTCTTCCGATAAAGCGGACAGAGATAAAACGCACAGACAAAGAAGAGTAAGAGTTCTCAGAAAAGTCTTCATATGACCATCAAACCGAAGCGTCGGATGTTTTCAATTTAAAAGAGAACGAAGCTCATGAAAATTGGCAAAAGCGACTAATTGACGATAGTTTGACAATAGACAATATGCCTAGGCATGTCTCAAAAACATAATGCATTCAATCGGACAAGAAAAAAGTTCGTTACTTCCTCTAAACAAACAGGAATACATTATGGTCTCAAGAAGAAACATGCTGAAAACAGGTCTGACCGCCGTGTTCGGAGCCTGTGCCGTCCAGACAGCCTCTGCTTCCGAAGTACAGCAGAAGTCTCAGAACAATTTTGATGTCGTTATTCTCGGTGCCGGTACCGGTGGCTTAGTCACTGCCATTGAAGCGGCCGATCTCGGACTGAAGCTCGTCGTCTTAGAAAAAATGGAATGCAGCGCCGGAAACTCCCTGTATGCATCTGGTGGTATTGCAGCCTGGGGCACCTCTCAGCAAAAAGAAGAAGGCAGGAACGAAACGAAAGAGTCTTTCAGAGAAGACATGATGAAGGTCTCCGAATATCGTGCCGACCCGGCCCTTGTTGGCGCCTATGTCAACCATATTCCGGAAGACTTCGAATGGCTCAAAAAGCAGGGTGTTAAGTTCTCGAAGATCGGCAAGAAGCCCTGGCCGCTTAATTATCGAATGCACAATGTGGACGGACAGGGTTTGACGGGCGGTGCTCGTCTCGTCCGCTATCTGCTCGAAGCCTGTGAAAAGCGCAATATTCCGATTATCTACAACACTAAGGCCATCGAACTTTTAACGAACGACGCAGGCCGCGTAATCGGTGTCAGAGCCCAGGGAGATCTTCACAAGACGGACTATCTTGCTAAGGACGGTGTAGTGATTGCGACCGGCGGTTTCTCCGCAAATCGTGAACTGCTTTGCCGTTATATGGGCGGTCCGCTTTCTCGCCTGGTTCTTCGCGGATCCCCGTATGTAACCGGGGACAACCTTATGCTCACCGCACCGGTCGGAGCGCAGCTTGTTCATATCGACCAGTTCCACTGCGGCCCGATCGTTGAGGAAACGCACGCTAATCCGAACTTTGTGATCGATGCCGGACAAGGTATTGATGTGGATGTGCGCGGTCATCGCTTCATGGACGAAATCTATACCTACACTCAGAAGTCCATGGCTACGGCAACCAAGACGCCGGAAAACATGGCTTATCACATCATCGATGCTCACTGGCCTAAAGCCGAAAGCGCTGCGAAGAAGTTCCTGGCAATGAACACCAAAGTCCTGGTTGCTCAAACGCCGGAAGAGCTCGCCAAGAAAATGGGCGTTGATCCGAAGGTTATTCTTTCGCTCTTCAAAGAATACAACGACGCATTGGGCGCCAATAAATTGAAAGAGCTCAATCCTCCGTGTTCTTTGGCAGAACCTAAACCGTTAAATAAGGCCCCTTACTACGCATTCCCGTTCCAAGGCGGTATTACAGCAACATTCGGCGGCCCGAAGATTAACGCAAGCGCTCAGGTGATCAATAACGAGGGCCGCGTGATTCCGGGACTCTATGCCGTCGGAAACGCTGCAGGCGGTCTGTTCTACGGAAACTACATCGGCGGAACACAGTTAGGAAGCGCAACGGTTTTCGGAAGAATCGCAGCTCGAAAGATGGCCTCTCTCCATAAAAACAACTGATAAAGGAATCTGAAAATGAAACACCTCTTAGTGCTCGTGTTATCCGCGCTCACCGCCTCTGTTGTTTTTGCTCAGCCTTACACGGCAGACCGTCATCTTGCTCGGAAAGTTCCTTGTCAGGCTTGCCACGTGTCCGGCGACACTTCGGCCCCTGTCCGAAAGGAGAACTGCCTGGTCTGTCATCAGAGTTATGAAGAGGTTGCGCAGAAAACTAAAGATCTGAAACCCAATCCTCATTTCAACCATTACGGAGAACGAGATTGCTCGACCTGCCATTCAGGGCACAAACCAAGCGTGACATCATGCAATCAGTGTCACAAGTTTGATTTGAAGACTCCATAAGACTTTCAACTTAGAAGTTTCAACGCCGGCAAGTTCCGGCGTTTTATCTAAGTTGCTGAAGCTCAGAATGTAACTGCAGTGTTCGATAAGGTCATATCCAGTCTTTCTTCAGAGAAAAAGGATCAATGAGTTAATGTTGGTCTCGAAGACTGTCGTCTGACTCTAATCGATAGCGGTATTCCATAACGAAATTAGTAAGAAAACCCCTTGCCGCTCTACTTTTTGTTCTTTTACGACCCTGTAGCCTCTTTTTTCAAAGAAGGATTTTGCGCTGATGGAAGAGTTACTTGAACTGCTTCTTCTAACTTAATACAAATGGCGGTTCCAATTCCCATTCTTTGATAATCAGGCAGGACGAATAACCGGTCAAGGTAGCTGGTTTTATCAATATCGCCGAATCCAACGATCTGCTTATTCTCAACAGCGACAAAACTAATGTGTTTTTCAAAGGAACGATTCCACTCCTTTAGATTTCTAGTTAGGGGAGCCCAAGCGTCTAACTGCTCTTTTGAATAATCCTTTGCATTTGCGGTGTGAACTGTGGTGTAGAAGAGTTCTGCAAGTTCAGCACAATCGGAAGCTTGGTATTTTCTAATCAGGAACATGGAGTAGGTTTTCGATCGAAAATTTTTCGTGTTACAGCCTTTTTAAGCGCGTAACTGTTTGGAAAAGGAAAACCGGAGAAAAAGAAAATTGGAGCGGGTGAGGGGAATCGAACCCCCGTCGTAAGCTTGGGAAGCTTCTGCTCTACCATTGAGCTACACCCGCATTCGATAGAGCAGGATTGTACCCGAATTTTCATAAATTGTTTCAGACTGCGAAAGGATCTGCCCACGTGCTTTCTCTCATATGTCGGCTTCTGCTGATGTGCAAGAATTAAGAAAATAACTTCAACACCAAATCTCATGTCCTCAATAGCTCTTGTTTATTTTTCTCCGACGGGGAACTCTAAGAAAGCGGTTTCTTCCATCGGGGAGTTGCCCTGCGTCACCGTCAAGACATTCGATATCACAGGCAACGTAGAAGTACCCGAAACTGATCTTAGCGGTTTTGACTTTGTCGTTTTCGGGGCGCCGGTTTATGCAGGACGCATCCCAGCCTGCAGCGTCGAACGTTTTAAGAAGATGAAAGGAAGCGGCACGCCCTGTGCGTTAGTGCTTACTTACGGTAACCGAGCTTATGAGGATGCTCCGAGAGAGCTTGGTGACATTGTTGTAGCCAACGGCTTCAGAATAAAGGGCGTGGCAACGATGGCGTCTCAGCATACCTACGGTCAGATTCAGCTCGGTCGTCCGAACAAAGACGACATTGCTGAGCTTCAGGAGTTTTATTTCCACATGCTGGCTAAAGTTGAGGAGCCAGAGACAGTCATTCCGCCCGGAAACTATCCTTATAAGGTCGTCGAAGCAAAAGCTAAATTTAAGCCGACGACCAACGGCAACTGCTTAGCCTGTGGAATGTGCGTTAGAGATTGTCCCGTCGGAGCGATCGAAGAAGATATCAAGACGGTAAACGACAACTGCATCGGCTGCATGCGCTGCGTTAAGAACTGTCCGATGAAAGCGAAATCGGTTGTTGCTCAAGCTTTCTCTGACTTCGAAAAACTCCTCTCGGAACGCCTCAAGAACCGTAAAGAAAACGAATTCTTTGTGTGAGGATTGGCGTACCTCAGGCGGCTGAACTTAAGGCCAACTGAGAAGCAACTCGGAGAAAAAACAAACCCGGCGTATCGAGAAGAACGCCGAGTTTGAAATTGCTGGGGATCGATTAGCGGTGAGAAACTCTTCTGACCATCCAATCGCCGAAGCTCTGCAGACTTTGGACGAAGACAATCAAAATGATGACAACAGCTGCCATGACTTCAGGCATGAAGCGCTGATATCCGTAACGAATACCCATGTCGCCTAAACCGCCGCCGCCAACGGCGCCGGCCATAGCGGAGCTGCCGACCAAAGCAACAAAGGCGATGGTGAGGCCGGCAAGGATGCCGGGCATCGCTTCCGGAAGAAGCACTTTGCAAATAATCTGAGTGTTCGTAGCGCCCATGGACTGAGCAGCTTCAATCAGGCCCTTGTCGACTTCACGCAGACTGGTTTCGACCAGACGAGCGATGAGCGGAGCAGCGGCAATCGTCAGGGGAACGATAGCAGCAACGGTACCGATGGAAGAGCCGACGATTAAGCGCGTAAACGGAATGATGGCAACCAACAGAATGATGAACGGCGTCGAACGCACGGCATTCACAGCAGTGCCGATGATGCGGTTGACGTACGGCTTGGGCATGATGCCTTTGGGAGACGTGACGAACAGGAAGACGCCCAAAGGAATACCGATCGCAGCGCCGAGTCCGCCGCTCACGCCGACCATCAGAATGGTTTCAAGGAAAGATTCCCAAAGAAGATTGATGATGTTAGATGACATTTGTGAGCTCCTCGACGCGAACGCCTCTTTCAGCGATGTAGTTCAATGCCTGATGGAAGTTTTCTGTAGTTCCTTCCATCACGATCGTGAGAGTGCCGTAGCTTTCGCTTTGGATCTCATCCACCTGTCCTAAGAGGATGTTGAAGTCCAGATCGAATTTGGAGCAGGCGCGGGAGAGGACCGGTTCGGTCGTTGAGCTGCCGACGAACGTCAAACGAATGAGATGATTCTTGCGTCCGTTTTCCCCCGGCGTGTTCAGAACTTTCTTCACACGCTCGACCATGCTTGCTGGAATTGTGCGGGCAGCAAGAGCCGTGCCGAGCATCGCCTGAGTAACTTCGTTCTTCGGGTCGCGGAAGACCTCGAGCACGTCGCCTTCTTCGACAACGACGCCTTTATTCATCACGACGACGCGATTGCAGATCTGTTTCACTACGTCCATTTCGTGCGTGATCATGACGATCGTCAGACCGAGCTCCTTGTTAATCTTCTTGAGGAGCTGAAGCGTTGCCTGAGTGGTTTCCGGGTCAAGAGCAGAAGTGGCCTCGTCGGAAAGAAGAATCTTCGGATCGGAAGAAAGCGCACGAGCAATACCGACGCGCTGTTTCTGACCGCCGGAGAGCTGAGACGGATACTTGTTGACGTGTTCGCTTAAGCCGACAAGTTCAATCAGCGGCATTACTTTTTCGCGAATCTTATCCTTCGGCATTCCTGCAAGTTCCAGAGGAAGCGCAACATTGCCGTAGACGGTACGGGAGGAGAGCAGATTAAAGTGCTGGAAGATCATACCGATCGAGCGTCTTTCCTCACGCAGTTCGGATTCCGACATCTTGGTCAGATCCTTGCCGTCGACGATGACGGACCCGGAAGTCGGGCGGTTGAGAAGGTTGATGCAGCGAACCAGCGTGCTCTTACCGGCGCCGCTTCGGCCGATAATGCCGAAGATATCGCCGGGTTTGACGTGGACGTTTACATCCTTACAGGCAAAGAATTTTCCTTTACCGTCAGCAGTATCGTATTCCTGCGTTATGTGTTTTAACTCAATCATTTAATTTATATCCCAGGGCGAGGTTCTGACACCTCGAGGTCCTGCCCTTTCAGCAGGACAAATCATTTCTACGCGGACTTTTCAGTCAATGGGCACAAAGTAATGTCCACGGGAAATTATCCTTGATTCTTTTTAAAGAATTATTATTTTTCGGAAAATATTTCATTAGTTTTGTTAAAAAGGAAAAGTTTCAATCCTCGGATTTCTTCTCAGAGCCAGCGGGTCCGGAGCTTATACGTTTACGAAAGGTTAAACAATTGTGCCCAAGAGCAAGAAAAAATTGAGAGCAGATAAACGAGAACCGATGAGCTTTCGATCGGAATTCGAAGGAGAGACAGCATCGGTTCTGCTGAGGTTTCTTTATGGCCGGTACTTTTCGCCGCCCCTTAAAGTGGTCTGAGCAGGTTATTTCGAAAGAATATGTTCGGCTGCGCGACGTCCGCTCCAAACACCATGAGGCGTGCCGGAGTCGTATGTAAGCTCGCCAACCGCATAGAGATTCGAAATTACCTTACCGTCTGCCTTGACGCACTGCATGAAGTCGTTGACGTCAACACCTCCTACGCTTACCTGTGTACCTGGAAGAATGGCCGAGGCATAGTAAGGAGGTGTAGAGAAGTCGGTCTTCATGTTGATGCTGCGGCCGAAATCCTGATCTTTGCCGTTGCGAACAAATTCCGCATAACGTTTGATCGTCTTTTCCAAGTTTTCTGGCGGAATGCCGATTTTTTGAGCGAGCTCAGGGATCGTTTGGGCTTCTACGAAATAGCCGCTCTTCAAGAAGCTTTGAAGGCGTTTGGAGGCTTTCATAGATTTACCGTCAATGATGACGAAGCTCTTTCCTTCCGGCTGCTCCAGCATTGCTTGGGCCATCTTTGTGTAATCCGGCCAATAGTCATTGCAGAAGCGGTCTCCTTTCAAGTTGACCATGATGCCGCCTTCCAGCCGAGCAGCACTCATGGAAACGTTTTTTCTGCCCTGAGAGTGAATAGAAGGGTTAAGGCCGACTTCTCCGGCATTTTTGATGTTCACTCCGTACTTCTCTGCGAGGATGAGACCGTCACCGGTTGAGCTCACGGCAGTTGTGGTAGGCAAACCTCTCCACTGAGGAGCGTATTTGGAAATCAATTTTTGGTTCTGATTGAAACCGCCTGTTGCCAGAACTACGTTATCGGCAAATACCTTGTATTTTTCTTTGCCGTTTTCTACAACAACACCTACCGCTCTCCCATCTCTAATTATTAAGTCAAGAACTTTACTGTTCATCTTCACTGGGATAGAAAGTTCTTTGGCCCTTGCGCTTAATATCTTCATTAACCGTATGCCTAGAGAACTTCCGTCGGAAATACCCATTTGATAATCGCTGACCGGACGAGTTAGGCCGGCGCCTAAGCTGTTCAACCAATCAATGGATTTTTGCGAGTCAAACATTCTTTGTGCTGTACGCGGGAGCATTTCGGAATTTCGGCCGGTTTTCGCTGTTCTTTGGATGTAGTCAGGCACAGATAGCTCTTTACCGTTAGCAACTTGATCCTTCGTTCCCACAGAAACAAAGTATTGCGCAGCCAAGTTCGTGGTGCCTCCCATGAAAGGCATTTTTTCAAGAACTAAGACATTTTGTTTGTGCTCTTTGAGCAGGATCGCAGTAGTGAGACCTGAAACACCGCTTCCGACAATGACTGTTCCTGTATGAATGTCTTCAAGCGCAACGGCGTATCCGGGAATAAGAACAGAGGTCAAAACTGCAGCAATAATCGTTTTATGCATGTGATTTCTCCTTGGAAGTTATAGGGATATTCTTATTGAGGAGAAATAGATTGGAAACTTAGAATAATTAGAACGAATCGATCGAAAAATTAGAGCTATGAATATCAAACAACTTCAGATCCTAGACGCGGTTGTGCGCCTTGGTTCATACCGTAAAGCAGCCGCTCAGCTGCGCTGCTCTCAATCGACAATCACATTTCAACTAAAAAAACTCGAAGATTCTTTGGGATGTTTTCTTTTCGAGAAAACCGGCCGTCACATGGTTTTGACACCCGCCGGGCAGGCAGCCCTCAAAGAAGCACAGAAGATATTGGCCAGTCATTCGGTGCTAATGAATCTCAAAGGCTCAAAAGCTTCTCTTACCGGAAGACTTAAGGTCGGAGTGAATGAAACACTTCTCGAATTCATGCTGATCGACGTGATTAAGGAGTTTCGACTTTTGGCGCCGGAAGTATTCTTTGAAGTAGAGATTCTGGATGCCTACCGGTTAAAGACGAAAGTGAAGGATTCGGAGGTAGACATCGGGATTACTTTTAATACAGGAGACTATCCGGCTCCGTTGATTGCTCTGCCTTTGACGGCAAGCCCGCTCGGTCTCTTTGCCTCACCGACATTATCAATAAGCGAAAGTTGTTTCTTCCTTCCCGGTTTAGCGCCGGAACTGCCCCTCATCACAGGGAGTGTTAAAAGCGGTCCGTATAAAATTTTTAAGCGGTTTTTGGATGGACGCGGTATTCGTTTAGGAAAAACTATGCAAGTGGGTAATGTGCATATCGTTAAAGCGCTTCTTGAAGGAGGATTGGGCGTCTCCTATCTCCCTAAAATCTGTGTGGAGAAAGAACTTGCTAGAGGATCGCTTGTTGAGGTACTGACCGGGCTGGGTGAAATCAACTTAGGCGTACTTCTTCTCAAAAATGCCAACAAAGAGGAATCGGCGGCTGCCAGCCTACTGTCGAAAATGATTCGGACGAAACTTTTGGATCCGAATTTAAGAACGAAGGATTTTTTCGAACGAACCTGTCTGATGAAGCGGAAGTTCGAATAAATCGAGTAGGGTTTCGCTGATTTCCAGCGAACACCCTCTCACACCGCTGCCCG
>OHRM01000633.1_pt1 | contig 19706 bp, 17 predicted proteins | sample 1578361 | NCBI WGS metagenome assembly OHRM01 (sample SAMEA3879590, study PRJEB24766) | human gut metagenome | biome: human-associated habitat; feature: feces | place: USA | collected 1985/1987 | reverse complement strand
CGCTTTTACAGATAAGCAAAACAGCCTGCAGCATGATTTGCTGCAGGCTGTTTTTAACTATATTTTACATTTAGTTCTCTGGAAATCTTACTTTCATATAAGAAATGATCTCATCCACGCATCTTTCATATCCCAGCTTGGAGCTGTCCAGACACAGATCGTAATTTCTTGCATCTGTCCATTCACGTCCAGTATGATACTTATAGTACTCCGCACGGTGCTTATCCGTCTTATTGATAAAGCGCTCCAATTCCTTCGGGCTCATGCTATGCTTCTTCGCTGCGCCTTCCAGACAATATTCCTTCGGGGCATGAATAAATACGCTGAGGACATTTGGGTAATCCTTCAACACATAATCCGCACAACGACCGATAATGACGCAGGATTCCTCCTTTGCCAGGTCACGGATGATCTTCGCCTGATAGTTAAACAGGTTATCTGTAGATGTGAAATCATCGCTTTCCGGAGGGATCAGTTCTCCGTGATATTCTTTTCTGGCAATATGGAACAGACTGGTGTTTTTCACTTTTTCGTCCGCATTCACGAACAGAGCCTCATTGATTCCGCTGTCATCGCTGGCAAGCTTCATCAGCTCTTTGTCATAATAATGAACATTCAGCTTCTTTGCCAGCATCTCGCCGATGGTTCTTCCTCCGCTTCCATACTGTCTTGCAATGGTAATAACTACATTATTCATTCCAATCACCATACCTTTCTGTCTCTGCTGCTTCCACCCACAGCGACTTACATCAAGGGTTATTCACCCAGATATGCTTTCTTAATGGAATCATTATTCAGAAGGTCGCTTGCCTTGCCTTCCAGAACAATCTTACCGGTCTCCAATACATAAGCTCTGTCTGCGATGGACAATGCCTTCTTCGCATTCTGCTCTACTAAAAGTACGGTTGTTCCACCCGCAGAGATTTCACGGATAATGTGGAAAATCTCTTCCACGAGAATCGGAGAAAGTCCCATAGACGGCTCATCCATCAGGATGATCTTCGGTTTTGACATCAGCGCACGCCCCATGGCAAGCATCTGCTGCTCACCACCGCTTAAGGTTCCTGCAAGCTGGTTTTTACGCTCTTCCAGTCGTGGAAAACTCTCATATACTTTTGCTAATGACTCTGCGATCTCCTGTTTATCTTTTCTGGTATATGCACCCAGTTTTAAGTTTTCATATACGGACAACTCTGCAAATACACGACGTCCCTCCGGCACATGCGCCATTCCCATGGAAACGATCTTGTGTCCCGGAATCTTTGAGATATCACATCCCTCAAAAATGATCTCACCTGCTGCCGGGCTTAACATACCTGTAATCGTCTGTAATGTTGTTGTCTTTCCGGCGCCGTTTGCACCGATCAGCGCAATGACTTCTCCCTCATTGACCTCAAAGGAGATTCCCTTGATTGCCTGGATCACGCCATAGTATACTTCCAGATTCTTTACTTCAAGCATTGCCATAACTTAAAACCTCCTTTCCTATTCTCCTAAGTATGCCTTGATAACCTGTGGATCATTCAGGACTTCTGTCGTTTTACCCTCTGCTAAAACCTGCCCGAAGTTTAACACGGTAAGTTTCTCACAGATACCGGATACCAGTTTCATATCATGCTCGATCAGAAGCACTGTCATGTCAAACTCATCTCTCACAAAATGAATTGTCTCCATCAGCTCTTTTGTCTCGTTCGGGTTCATACCGGCAGCCGGCTCATCTAAGAGCAGAAGCTTTGGATTTGTCGCAAGCGCTCTCGCGATCTCAAGTTTTCTCTGTTTACCATAAGGAAGGTTGGATGCAAGAAAATCTGCTTCCTTCTCAAGGTCAAAGACTTTTAAAAGTTCCATTGCCTTCTCATTCATCTCTTTTTCTGCCTTATGGTACTTCGGCAGACGCAAAATTCCGGTCAGTGTGGAATAAGTGATCTGATTGTGCAGACCGATTTTTACATTATCAAGTACGGACTGGTCTTTAAACAGACGGATATTCTGGAATGTACGGGCAATCCCTGCTTTGTTGATATCGATCGTCTTTTTCCCTGTGATATCCACTCCATCTAACGTAATTGATCCGTCATTCGGTGTATATACACCGGTGAGCATATTAAATACGGTCGTTTTTCCGGCACCGTTTGGCCCGATCAGTCCGTATAACTGTCCTTTTTCAATCGAAATATGAAATCCGTCTACTGCACGCAGACCGCCAAAGGAGATACCAAGATTTTTTACTTCCAATAAACTCATGTTACTGTACTCCTTTCTTTGTGTTCTTTTTCAGTTTTGCAGCTACACGCTGTCTGAACTCAATACATTTCGGTGCCCAGTTAAAGAGCATCATTGCGATCAGTACGATGGAATAAATCAGCATACGATAATCGGAGAGTCCACGCAGTACCTCCGGCAGCAATGTCAGGATCACAGCCGCAATGATCGAACCGCGGAAGCTTCCCATACCACCTAATACAACAAATACAAGGATCATGATCGACATATTGTAACCAAAGTTTGCAGGTGTCGCTGTAACAGTAGACAGATTGTGCGCATATAAAACACCGCCTGCTCCCGCGATCGCTGCAGAGATCGTAAATGCCATCAATTTAAATTTTGTAATGTTAATACCAACCGATTCAGCTGCAATACGGTTATCACGGATCGCCATGATGGCACGTCCGCTTCTGGAATTTACCAGATGATATACAATGAAAAGACAGATCAGAATCATAATTACGCCGGCGGTAAAGCTGGATAAGTGCGGAATCTTTGCAATTCCTTTTGCACCATTGATCAGCCACTCTCCCTCATCAGAAAGTTTGATTGCATTTCCGTTTGAAATTGCAAAATGAAAACCGTCCGTATCTTTTGCAATGTAAAGCACATTGATCACGTTTTTGATAATCTCACCAAACGCCAGTGTTACAATGGCAAGATAGTCACCTCTTAAACGCAGTACCGGAATACCGATCAGAAATCCGAAAAACGCTGCTGCCGCTGTTCCGATGATCAAAACAGTGATGAATAAAATGATCTGGTTTGGGATCACATTCTGTAAAAGTTTTGTTGCAAATGCACTTGAAAAAGCACCGACACACATAAATCCTGCATGTCCGATACTGAGTTCCCCTAAATAACCCACGCACAGATTTAATCCGATCGCAACAATGGAATAAGTGCACATCGGCACTAAAAGTCCCTGCATCAGGGAGGACAACACTCCGGCTGCAATCAGTATCTGGACGATGAGATAGGCCACAATTACCATCGCAAAGGTAATCAGATGGTCTAATGTACTTTTTTTCATTGATTTTACATTTAATTTTGACATATCATTACTCCAATCTGACCTTATACTTTTTCGTGGATCTGTTTTCCAAGAATACCGGTCGGTTTTACAAGCAGTACAATGATCAGCACTGCAAACACGATTGCATCTGACAACTGGGACGAAATATAAGCACGTCCTAAGATCTCAATGATACCAAGCAGGATACCACCAATCAGTGCTCCCGGAATAGAACCGATTCCTCCGAATACCGCTGCGGTAAATGCTTTGATACCAGGCATGGAACCTGTATAAGGAGTCAGTGTAGGATATGCGGAGCAGAACAGCACACCTGCGATTGCCGCAAGCCCGGAGCCAATTGCAAAGGTCAGTGAAATTGTTGCATTGACATTCACACCCATCAGCTGTGCTGCATCTTTATCCTCAGAAACAGCAAGCATCGCCTGTCCGGCTTTTGTTTTTTTGATAAAAATCATCAGACCAGCCATGATGATGACACAGGCAAGAACCGTCACGATCGTGGTTCCTGAGATTGTAAGACTTCCACCTGCAAGTTTTAAGGACGGCAGTGTTACAACATTTGTAAAGGACTTTGTGTCTGCACCGAATAATAACAGTGCGGCATTCTGTAAAAAGTAGCTGACACCGATCGCTGTAATCAATACGGCAAGCGGGGTAGCACGTCTGAGTGGTTTGTAAGCAATTTTTTCGATGACGATACCAAGAACCGTACATACAATAACAGACAGAACAACTGCCACAAGTGGCGGCCATCCCTGACCGTTCATGGCAAGAAATACCACATAACAGCCGATCATGATAACATCCCCATGTGCAAAGTTTAACATCTTTGCGATACCGTATACCATGGTATATCCCAGTGCAATGATCGCATAGACGCTTCCAAGACTGATACCATTGATCAGGTAAGATAAGAAATTCATAACAATCCTCCATTCTTACTTTATAACGTTAATACATTGATTTTTTTATTATACCATTTGAAATACTTGTATACAATCTTTTTGTTTCAAAAAACGCCACAATGTGACGTTTAAAAATATTCTGTCATAAGTATAAAAGGGGCTGACTGCGACAGCTTCGTCTGCAAACAACCCCTTTCTTTCCTTATAAAATAACTATTTATTTTTTATTTCATTTACATTGCTGCGTAAGCACCATCTTTGATCACTACTGCCTTAGGAGCCTTGCTGACCTCTCCGGTTGCCTGCCATGTCATTCCCTCACCTGTCAATCCATCTACAGAGATCGATGTCATTGCTCCGGTTAATGCAGTGCCCAGATCAGAAGCACTCATATCCGGTGTTGCACCTGCCTGCTCGATAGCTGCTTTGATAACATAGATTGCATCGTAAGCATCTGCTGCGAACTGGTTTGGAACATCGCCATATTTCTCTTTGAATGTGGAAACAAATGCTTTTGTTTTCTCATCATCTGCATCTGCAGCGAATGGAGTTAATAACATAACACCTTCCGCTAAAGATGTATCAAAGTTCTCAACGCCAAGGATTCCGTCCATACCATCAACACCGAAGAAAGCCGGCTCATAACCCATACCGTTTGCCTGGGTTAAAATGATAGATGCCTCTGTATAGTAAATCGGTAAGAATACTAAGTCAGCGCCTGCAGACTGCGCTTTCTGAAGCTGTGTGGAAAAATCTGTCTTGGAATCTGCTGTAAACGCTTCCTCAGCTACAACCTCAAGTCCTTTATTCTGTGCCTCTTCCACGAAAGTAGCTTCGATACCGGAAGAATATACGCTCGAACTGTCATAGATGACTGCAACTTTTGTTCCTAAATTGTTGTCTGCAATGTACTGTGCAGAAGCTGTACCCTGGTTCGGGTCTGTAAAGCATGCCTGGAATACATTATCGTTTGTGATAACATCTGTGGATGATGCGGATGGTGTAATCTCAAACATACCATCCTCTGCTGTCTTGTCTGCAACTGCTACACAAGGTGTTGTTGTAACAGTTCCCATTAAGATCTGCATACCCCAGTCTTTTAACGAGTTATATGCATTGACGGATTTCTCTGCATCGTTCTGATCATCCTCTGCTTTGAATGCAAGCTGATATCCGTTTGCACCGCCAGCTGCATTGATCTCATCCACTGCCATCTGTGCTGCGTTCATAACTGCATTTCCGTAAATTGCTGCATCACCGGTTGTCGGTCCGATGCTTCCGATCTTAAATACAGAACCGTCTGCTGCACTGTCGTCTGATGCGCTGCTGTCTGCTCCTGCAGATGCATTGCCTGTTGATGTGTTTCCTGCTGAACTGCCACAGCCTGCCAGACAACTTACTGCCAGTGCTGCTGTTAAAAACATACTTACCGCCTTTTTCATAATAGCCTCCATTCCTGCCCATTTTTCAGGGCATCACAAGTTTGTGTTCAAACACAAATCTTGTGTGTGAAAAATGTAATTTTTCACACTTTTTCCTCCATTCATCTTCCGCGCCTTATATTGTCATGATATTTCATACATTTGCGAAAGCTCTGAAACTTGTTGTTGCAATAATAGCAAAAATATACACTTTGCACAATATTCAGATTCACCTAAATTCTTGATGGATTTTAATCATAATTATACAAAGTGACATGTTTCATAACTTTTAGTTATGTATAGCATGAATCATACGAATAAAAACATCCATATCCTCTTTTAACCCTGCTGCTTCGATGCTGTCTGCATAGCGGTTCGTAAAATTTTCTTTCAGATAATCCAAAAGGAACTGATTGCGCTGTCCATTTTCCATATCAGCAAGTGTATCTTTCTCTTCACGAATCAAATAAAATGCAAGTGCAAAAAAATCCGGTGCTTCCCATGCCGCAGCATCCTTTAACACTGCCTGTATGTTTTCCAGCTCGCTGCGCAGCATAAGTGTGCTGATCTTTGCATCCGGCATTCCAAGCTCCGATGATGCCGTCTTTAAACACTTTACCGTTGAACCGTAATCCGGATCGTCCTCCCGGATCGAACATATGTGATAAACATGATCTAAATCCACGATCAAAGAATCCAGGTTTTTTTTACATCCCGTTCCGGTTCCTCCGTCATTTCATCCAGTAAAAGTTCTATCTTACGCTGTGCACGTTCTAAATGTTCCCTTGATGTTTTATAGCCTTCCTGAAGACTTTCTCCTGACCTCTGTGCCTCAGTTATTATTTTTGCCAGTTCACCGGCAGCTCCCTTTTCCATCCCGGCACCAGTCAGTTTCCCCTTCCATTCCTTTTCCCTGCTGCGCTGTTCCTTTTGTTTCTTTTTCTGCTCACTATCCCCAAATAGCAATTTTCTCTCCCCCCTTCAAACTCCCGCCTGGTTTTAACACAGTAATCTTTGTCTGCGCCGGTGGTCTCCTGCCAGTCAGTGTAACAGGAAATATCCTGCCACAAGAATTATTCCAAGCACTAAAATGGCAACCGGTATAAACGTGATAAATGCTGCGATGATCATTGCAGGAATATCCCCCTTTTCCAGTTCCGGACGTTCCATCTCCTCATACGGCTCCCCCGCTTCTTTTCTGCGTTCTTCCTCCGCAGCATCACTGCCCTCATGCAGTTTTTTCATTGCTCCATCTATTTTTCTCTGAAATAACATAAAACTCTCCATTTCTTACTTATAAAATAAGAGCTCACTCTCACTAAAAACACTACGTTTCCAGTTTAAGCCAGCTCTTATCATCTGTCAATTTGTATCTATTTTTATTTTTTGCTGCTGTTCACATCTATAGTGCAGACAATAACTATTTTTCTTCCGGCACACCTAATTTATGATGACATGCCACGAAATGTCCCGGTTCTACTTCTTCGAACTGTGGTGTAACATTCTTACAGATCTCTGTGCAGTAACGGCATCTCGTATGGAACTTACATCCCTTCGGCGGGTTGATCGGGCTTGGGATATCTCCCTCAAGAATGATCGTCTCTTTCCTGCCATCCACATCCGTTGTAGGGATCGCAGAAAGTAATGCCTCTGTATATGGATGGTACGGATGTGCAAACAGATGCTCCGTATCCGAAAGTTCCATCATATTTCCCAGATACATTACACCGATTCTGTCACTGATGTATTTGATAACAGAAAGGTCATGGGAAATGAACAGATAGGTTAAATTATTCTGCTCTTTTAAGTCTAACAGAAGGTTAATGATCTGTGACTGAATGGAAACATCCAGTGCAGATACCGCCTCATCACAGACAACAAACTTCGGATGTACTGCAAGAGAACGCGCAATACCGATTCGCTGTCTCTGTCCACCGGAGAACTGATGCGGATAACGATGAATAAAATAGGACGCAAGTCCACACTTCTCCATGATCTCCATGATATAATCCTGCATCTTCGGATCACCTTTTTTGAAGATATTGTGCGCCATCAGTCCCTCGCCGATGATCTGCCCTACGGTCATACGCGGGTTTAAGGATGAATATGGATCCTGGAAAATAAGCTGAAGATCACGGCGCAGATAACGCATCTCTGCATCGGTTAAGTTTGCAAGATTGATGCCGTCGTCCTTCTGTACCTCATATTTTTCAAAATCTTCATCCTTTTTGCAGTTGTCACGGATCTTATCGATCTCTGCTAACTCAGCCTGTACTTTTTTCTGAAGCTCCGGAATCTTTTTCTTTACTTCCCCGGCTTTCGCAGATTTTCCGTTCTTCTCAAACTCGTCTGCCTGTGCATTGATCTTTCGGATCTCTTTCATGGCAAGATACTCTGCGAGATAATGACGGCCTGCCTCTGCAAGTGCAGTCTCATCTAACGTATAAAGTCCACCAATCAGAGCTGTGATATCCAGAAGATCGTTGTCTGCCTCGCTCTCCATCTCGGCAAGGTGCTGTCCGGCTACCTTCTTAGCAATCTTTTCTTCCTCAGTGCCCTCCGGCATTTTTGCATAGTCAGCCTCTAATTTTTTTACTTTATCTAAAAGTTCCTCGCATTTTTTCTTTTTATCCGGAAGATTTCTGAAGATCTCCTCAACATATTTTAAATCAAAATCTTCAACGGTACGTCCGTAATATACGGTGCGTCCGCCGGTCTGACGGTAAAGCTGTAACAGCGTACGTCCGAATGTGGATTTTCCACATCCACTCTCACCTACCAGACCAAATGTCTCGCCTTCGTAAATATTTAAACTGATTCCATCATTTGCCTTTACAAATGACTGTGGTTTTCCCATCTTCTTTTTTCCGATCGGGAAATACTGTTTTAAATTCGAAACGCGCAGTAATACCTTGTTCTCGTCACTCATTAGTTTCTTTCCCCTTTCTTCGGATAAAAGCAGCGTACCATATGTCCCGGTTCTACCTCGTTCAGTTCCGGTTCCATCTCACGGCACTTGTCCGTTGCATATTTGCAGCGCGGTGCAAATTTACATCCCTTCGGAAGATCAAGCGGATGCGGTACGGCACCCGGAATTGCCTCTAAACGGATTCCGGTCGGTGTATCGAGACGTGGGATAGAGTAAAGCAGTCCTTCCGTATACGGATGCAGGTAGGAGTTATCCCCAAAAATGCTGCGCACCGGAGCTTTTTCCACAACCTGACCACAGTACATAACAGCGACATCGTCTGCCATCTCGTTGATAACACCAAGATCATGTGTGATAAAGAGAATGGATGTTCCTTTCTCTTTCTTTAAATCATTCATTAATTTTAAGATCTGCGCCTGGATTGTTACATCAAGTGCAGTCGTCGGCTCATCGGCAATCAACAGTTTCGGTCGGCAGGCAAGTGCCATGGCGATCATGACACGCTGGCGCATACCACCGGAAAGCTGATGCGGATACTGTTTGGCAACCGCTTCCGGATTCGGGATTCGTACATCCTTTAACATCTCAACCACTTTCTCGGCTGCCTCTTTTTTATTCATTCCCTGATGAATGATAAACGGCTCGGAAAGCTGACGCTCTACAGTAAAAATCGGGTTTAAGCTGGTCATCGGCTCCTGGAAAATAACAGAAATCTCATTTCCACGGATCTTACACATATCTTTTACAGATACGTCTGCAAGATTTTTACCGTCAAAAATGATCTCGCCGCTGTCGATATAGCCGTTGCCGTCTAATAATTTTAAAATACTCATGGCGGAAACGCTCTTACCGCTTCCACTCTCACCTACAACACCAAGTGTCTTTCCCGGTTCTACCGAGTAAGAAACACCGTTTACTGCCTTGACAATACCCTTTTTCGTTTTAAAGAAGGTATGCAGGTCATGAATCTCTAATAAAGCCATTTTGTGTTTCCTCCTTTAACGCTCATTTGATTTCGGGTCGATAGCATCACGCAGACCGTCGCCGACCATATTGATACAGATTACACAGATACCCAACATGATAGCCGGGAATACCCATCTCCACCAGTAATTCTGGATAACAACGGAACTTACGCAGCCGTTTAACATATTTCCCCAGGTAGGACGCGGCAGTTTCACACCGAATCCTAAGAAGGACAATGTCGACTCTGTCAGCATACAATATGCAAAATCAAGCGTTGCGGATACGATGATAACCGAAATAACATTCGGAATAATATGCTTAAATACGATCACGGAACGTTTTACACCCATCGCATTTGCAGCGGTTACAAACTCCTGCTCACGCTCGGCAAGCACCTGTGCACGGACAAGTCTTGCAAGGCTCGGCCAGCTTAATATACCGAGGATCACCATGATCAGGGCAATCCTTGCGCTCTCTGTCATACTGTTTCCGATAATAGATGTTAAGATCATCGCCATCGGCAGGAACGGAAGACATGCAACGATCTCTGTGATACGCTGTAACACGATATCTACCCAGCCTCCGAAGAAACCGGACACACCACCGACGATGATACCGATGATCGTGGAAATGATAACAGAGATCGCACCGATCGTCATGGTCATACGTCCACCGTTTAAGATACGCGTGAATACGTCACGTCCAAGTTCATCGCTTCCGAACAGATAACCTTTTAATCCCCAGGTCACAATATCACCGGATTTTGTCACTGCATAGTTCTGATAAGTACCGCCGTAGATGGCAGTAACATCTTTTGCTTTCTTTGGAACGTCTGTCTGGTGTTTTGCATTGCTTCCCCAGGAGTAAACAGTTCCTTTATCGGTCAGTGCTGTGATATGGTATCTTCCGGCAAACATGGAAACGATCTCTCCATCCATCTCCGGGATTTCTTTTTCACTCTTGTTAGCTTTTCCCCAAATACGGAGAGAACCATCCTCCATCAGTGCAACACAGGCATCGGATGTTGTCACAATATCTTTTGCTTTTCCAAGATCTTCCGGGATATTGGAAATATCGGATTTCTGACTTCCTAAATGCCGGATCTCACCATCATCTGTGAGTGCCATTAAAGTTGTATTGGCAACAGAGATCTTTGCAATGTGGCTGTTACCGTTTCTTCTTGTCAGGCGCACATCATTTAAGTTTTCATTTCCCCATGCGATTACTTCGCCGCCTTCCGTTAACACATAGGAAATCTGATAACCGGCTGCGATCTGTTTGATCTTTTCATGTTTTACTTCCATCGGAATCTGACACTGTCCCATACGGTCACTACCCCAGATGAAAAGCTCTCCATCTTCATTGAGTGCCATAACATGGTCAAATCCTGCAGATACAGATACCACTTTTCCCATTTCTTTCTGCTTTGGCATCTTCTTTGCAATGTCGATCTTGTTACTGATCTTGGTGTAACCCCAGACATAGACTTTTCCGTCATTGTCAACGCCCACGCTGAATGTTGCACCCGTGGAAATCTCTTTTACATTTCCTTTTAAACCATCCGGCACTTTCATCATATTCAGTCCCGGAGCGACATTGATCTGTGTCTCTTCTTTTTCACTTAAGTCGATCGGGTTAAAGACCGGTCCGATCAGTACGATCAGGAAAATAACCAAAAATACGATCAGGCCGCCAAACGCAAGTCTGTTTGAGGTAAAATTCCTCACAACCGTACGGAGCGGACTCTGAAGCGCTTCTTCCTGTAATACATCGAGTTCTTTATCCCTTTTTCCAAAAAGGTGTTTGAGCATCTTCATGTTTTTCGTTCCTCCTACTTATCAATGCGTACACGCGGATCTACCAGACCGTAGCTTAAGTCTGTGATCAGGTTGCTGAGCAGTGTGATGATACAGTAGAGCATGTTGACTGCCAATGCCATATCATAATCCTGATTCATCAGTCCGACATAATACATTTTACCGATACCATTCAACTGGAAAATCTGCTCGATAACGATCGAACCCATGAAAATACTCATGAACCAGCTGATGATCAGTGTGATGACCGGAAGAAGTGCATTTCTCCATGCGTGGGAATAAATAACAACCTTTTCCTTCAAACCTTTTGCTCTTGCAGTACGGATATAATCCATACGAAGTGCGTCGATCATTGCCGCACGGACATAACGTGTCATACTTCCTAACGCTGCAACCGTCATAACGATGACCGGAAGTGCCAGATAGTGGAGACGGTCAAGCACGAATGCCACTCCTGTTCCCTGGAAGTTCGGCGTATTCATGCCACTGATCGGGAACCAGCCGAGTTTTACGGCAAAAACAAAAATAAATACCAGTGCAACTATATATTGAGGCATGCTGTAGCCGACAATCGTCAGTACCTGTACCGTATTGTCAAATTTAGAAAATTTTCTGACCGCACAGTGAATACCGAGCGGTATCGTGATCGCCAATGCGAGTATCGTGGATACGATATTGATCTGTATCGTGTTTAACAGTGGTGTAGAGAGACAGTCTTTCACATCTTTTTTGTAGAAGGAAGAATATCCAAGATCACCTTTTAACAAGTTTCCCATCCATTTTACATAGCGGACCGGAATCGGATCGTCTAATCCTAATTTTTCTCTCGCTTCCTGATAGCGGAGCTGGAATGTCTCATCGGAGACTTTACCTCTTAAGTTCTGCACCTGATTAAGAGCACGGTCACCAGGTACGTTATTAAACAGTACAAAAAGGATAATGGATACTACAAAGAATACCCCTATCATATATAAAATTCTTTTCCCAACGTACTTTAACATAATTTAACCAACCTTCATTTGATTTTTCTTCTTCGTTTCCTTAGGAACAAAATCCTGACATGCCCCTTTGATCCCATTCCAAAAGAAACGATCAAAGAATTTGCCGGAATATATACCGCATGGGCGCGGGACTTATGCCCCACGCCACATACCGGTAAAATTTCACATGGAATAAAATATTACATTGAAATGAAATATTCTAATCAGAATCAATTACTCCATGTTTGCATACAGAATTGCGTTTGTTGCATCCCAGTTGTATCCATCTTCTTCAAAATCATGTAATTTTGATGTGAAGAAGTCATGATAATCATTGGAGTACAGCGGAATCTCAGGAAGCTCATCATTCCAGTCAGCGATGAAATCGAACCATGCTTTTGCATAAGCCTCATCATCACCTTCTTCTGTATGATTCATGGCAAGTGCAAGATCATACAGTTTCTGTCCTTCTTCGCCCTCTAATGCGTTGGTGTTGTTAGAAGAGCCCGGCTCATACTGGAATGCAACATCATAAGGGTTACCGAAACCAGTTGCTAAGTTGAACATCTGATATGGGTTCTCCGTTGAGTTATCATAGTAATAGGTCAGTAAGTCTGTGAAAGTACCAACAGTCTGGTTGATCTTCATACCCGCTGCTTCTACATCCGGGTTCTGCTGTAAGGAAGTTACAAGCAGGTCAGATACAGAGTTATTCTCAGAAGAGAACCACTCGATGACTAACGGCATGTAAGTACCATCGTCTAATTTCTTATAACGGATTCCGGAACCTGAGTAATCAGAACCATCTTCGTTGTATACCCAGCCGCCATCCTCTAACTCTTTGACTGCAGAGTCAAGGCTGTATGTGTAAGAGTTTAATCCGTCTAATTCTTCTGCGTATTCCTCAGCCATCCACTGCTGTGTACCATAAGGTCCGCTTACAACCGTACCATGTCCACCGGTGAATGTCTGTGCAAATGTTACACGGTCAAGCAAGTAAGCCATTGCATGACGTACTTCTTTGAACTGGGTCGGTCCCTGATTACATTTGAGAGAAATCATTCCATAACCTGCGCGGCCATAGCTTAAGTAATTGAAGTTACCCTCTTCTACCATGTCAAGACCCTGTTCGATCTGATCGCCGTCTGCTACCTGATATAAGATATCAACAGCACCGGTCTTTAACTGATCCATCATAGTATCCTGTGGTGTATATTTTACGATAACAGTCTCGATATTTGCTGTCTGTCCCTCGAAGTTACCCGGGAAATTCGGGTTCTTTGTCAGTGTGTATGCATAAGAGTTCTCATCATAAGATGTGAACATGTAAGGACCGGAGCAGATATTGTAGTCATATCTTGCAGCCTGTACTTTGTCTCCGATGTACTCAGAAGTAAAGTTATCAGAGAATTTCACACCATTCTCTGTATCCTCTAAAGTAACATCTTCCGGTAACCATAAGTCCATAGACTCCGGCTCGTTGGAGATCAAAGCCTGTCCATAGTAATATGGCATAAACTGTGCATCGATCGTTACAGAAAAAGTCTTGTCATCGATCAGATGAAGTCCTTCGAATGTATCGCTCTCACCATTTAAATATGCATCATATCCTTTTACATACTGAACAGTACTGTCTGTTAAGTTGCTTGCTTCGAGATCCGTAACCATCTCATTGCATCTTAACATGTATGTTAATAAGTAATCATCTGCATTGATATCAGAACCATCACTGAACTTTAAGCCGTCCTTGATCTTAACAGTGTAAGTTCTGCTTCCGTCCTCGTTATCTGTTACTTCCAGATTGTCAAGAACAGCCGGGTTCTCGATCCATTTACCTGTCTGGTCTTTGTCGATCGGAGCCATACCTGTAACTAATTTGAATGCATCGTAATCAGAAGCACCGTTTGCCCAGAATGGAGTAATATCTCCACTTGTCTCAGAACTCTCGCCTAAGATTACCTGTTTGTTGCTGTAAGTACCGTTAAAAGTACTCTCTGTGCCGTCTGCAGCTGCCTCTGTTCCCTCTACAGCAGCGTTGTCAGAAGAAGCGTTGTTTCCCGCATCAGCATTGCTGTTTCCTGAACCGCATCCTGCTACCATTCCGGTAGTCATGGCACCGATCAGAAAAAGAGAAATCAGTTTCTTTTTCATAATAGTTCCTCCTTATAGAAAATTGTTCTATATAAAAACGCCATGGCGTCTTTATAACATTATCGTTGTAGCACGTTATCGCGCTAAAATATTTTTGTATAAGCAAAAAAAAGTGCCAACAGACCTCTTTGCCCGTTGCACTTTAAAAATATACAACTGTTTGTTCCCGACGAACAACACTTTTTTATTATACATGCGAGCCGTTTTTTGTCAATACTTTTTCTCATTTTCAGACATGTATAAATATAACGCTTTTTCCACTAATTTCCATTCTTTTGCATTATCATTCAAGAACCTTCCTAAATGTATGAATTTTTTTTCATTATTTTAATTATTGGGAATATTTATATTCCGTTATAGATTTCACCTTTTCCTGTTTCTTCTATATTATATGCATTTCACCGTTATGCTGCTTTCCATCTCTGTCTGCAGCTGTTATAATAGAGATACTTTGTAATCCCATTCATTTTTATTTATAAAGGAGACATCACCATGATCACACCGGAGGACATATTAAACCTTAATTTCTATAAAAAAGAAAAATTTACCGGCAGCTACAAAGGCATGCGCTACCTGATCCAGAAGGACCATGAGGAAGAGTCCGATCATGACATTTTCCGTGCCACTTACTGGCCGGGTCCCTATAACTTTGCAGTCACAGATGATTCCTTAAAAAGCTCTGCCACCTTTCCTTTTACAGAGGACGGAAAGCTCCAGGTCGTGGACTGGCTTAATGAGAACTGGGAAAAGGAAAAAGATCATTTTCAGTCTTTATTGCTTTAAAGGATTGACAGTACCCCGCTATAAACTTAAAATCTGATTAAAGGTGTTACTTTAGTCCTAACTTACACAGAATGAAAATAGTGTGAAAAATAAGATTTTTCACACGCAAGATTTGTGCTTACGCACAAACTTATGATGCCCTGAAAAACGGGCAGGAATGGAGAGATTTTATGGAGTATAACGAATTGTATTTCAAAGCAAAGTCAAATGCAAAAGCTCGTACGGTCTGGCTGATCTTAATCGCCATCATGACTTTGTCCTATGGCTCTGAGACATCCCAGGGGCTTCACTCCGCAAAATATTACACAACCTTTCTTCTCATGGCATGGGTTCCCTTTTTCATTGGTATTCTCGTACTAAAGATCAATGGAAAAGCTTCTTCTGTATACAAGGAAATCGTTGCCGTCGGTTACGGTTCGTTTTATACTTACGTCATCCTTACCACGGATTCCGCGATCGCTTTCGGCTATATCCTGCCTCTGACAAGTATGCTGATTCTTTTTAAGGATCGCAAGTACATGATCCGGTGTGGTATTGCCAATGAGATCATCGTAATTGTCCATCTTGTTTTACATAATATGTATGGAATCAACCCGAGTATCGTACTGAACGATTACTATCTTCAGATTTCCACGATATTGCTCTGCTATATCTGCTACGTTGTTTCCATTGACCATTTAAACGAATCTGACGGTGCACTCGTCAACTCCATCCGGGACAATTTAGACCGCGTGGTAACAACAGTCGGACAGGTAAAAGGCGCCAGCAGTTCCATTGTTGATGGTGTCACTGTTGTCCGCGAACTTGCTGATGAAAACAGGCAAGGAGCTGATTCCGTTGTAAAAAGTATGGAAGAGCTTACCCAGAATAACGATATTCTTTATACAAAAACGATGTCCTCCATGGATAAAACCTCCGATATCAACATGCAGGTGCAAAATGTGGCAGCTCTGATCGAAAAGATGGTAAATCTGATTCAGGAATCCATCGAGCATGCAAACTTAAGTGCCGAAGAGCTTGCCGATGTTGTGACAACCACCAACACAATGGCTGATCTGTCCGCGCATGTCGAACAGGTTTTAGAGAACTTCAAACAGGATTTTGATATGGTAAAGGAAGAGACCGGAACGATCGAAGGAATTACTTTCCAGACAAACCTCCTCGCCTTAAACGCCTCCATCGAAGCCGCCAGAGCCGGTGCTGCCGGAAAAGGCTTTGCCGTTGTAGCTGACCAGATTCAGGGGCTCAGCGTGGAGACCAAAAATTCATCCGGCCGCATTCGTGATGCGTTGACCCATTTAGATGAGACTTCCGGAAAAATGACACAGTCCATCACGCAGACACTTGAACTTATCCAGACAACACGTGAAAAACTAACACTCGTAAAAGAAAGTGTTTCCAGTATTACGCAGGACTCAACAACACTCGGTGAAAACATTAAAGTAATCGATGGCGCCATGAAAGATGTGGAATCCTCCAATCAGGACATGGTCGACAACATGAAACAGGTCTGCGATACCATGGGTGTCATGACAAAATGTATCAACCAGTCAGACGATGTTTCCCGCACCATGCTGAGTAAATATGAAGAATCTGCCATCAACGTAAACAAGATCGAAACCATTGTCGGAAAACTGATGGGTGAGCTTGGTACCGGTGGTTTCATGGGAATTGGCGATGCCAGACCCGGCATGAAAGTCATCCTGATTGCAAAGAACGGAAGCTCTTCTTTCACCGCTCACGGCGAAGTGACAGAATGGAATCACGGCACGTCTGCATGTTCCTTCCGGAAGTTCAATCGATACCAGAAACAGGAATTTTACCTACGAACTGCAGATCTCCGTGACAAACGCATTGTATATCTGGGAAAATGCTGAGATCACCACGATGCGTGGTCAGTCATCCGATATGTATAAGATTACAGTTACAACCAACCCGAAGGTTGTTAACCGGCGTAAATATCCTCGTATGCCGATCTCTAACAAATGTACGATCACGGTAAAACAGAACGGTAAACAATATAACGGTCAGATGATCAACATCAGTGCCGGCGGCTTTGCATTCAGTGTCCGTGATAATTTCTTTTCCAGTGCGATCGGTTCTGATATCACCTTATCGATTCCTGATCTTCCGGTGGAAAATGCCCGCCAGTTAGAAGGTCATATCATCCGAAGCACAGACAATGAGAACGTCTTTATCGTCGGCTGCCGTATGCCAGAGGATAATACAGCGGTCGAACAGTATGTACAAAACAATTACCAGGGTGAGTAAATCTCATATGTCATAAATAAAACAGCGGATAACAACTTCTTTTCTTGTTGTTACCCGCTGTTTTATTATTTGTGCCTGTTAATTTCTTCTTATTTACTTTTATTCCTTATACAATAAAATGCTCTACGTTCTGCTGTAACTTATCTGCTGCATGATGAGCTGCTTCCGCTTTCTCTTTAATCTCGGCTGCCTTCTCTACCACAACACCTGTCTTCTCTGCGATATCGTTTGTACCGGTTGCTCCCTCTGTAGCCGCCTTGCTTACCTCGCCGATGGCATCCATAACGCCGTTGATCGATGCTAACAGCTGCTCTGAGGATGCTGAGAAATCTGTTACCAGTGCATCAATACTTCCTGCATCATTGCTGTAGGAATCCGCCATATCGGAGAATCCCGCAAAGCTGTCTACCACGTCGGTTCCAACAAACTCTAACAACTTCTTTGCTCCGTCTGCAAGATTTGTTACCGATTCCACAACATTCTTTGTCACATCCTGGATATGTACAACTGCTGCCTTTGACTGCTCGGCAAGTACTCTGATCTCATCCGCAACAACTGCAAATCCCTTTCCTGCCTCTCCTGCACGCGCTGCCTCAATTGAAGCATTGAGTGCTAACAGGTTGGTCTGTCCGGTAATCTCCATAATGGACTCTGCAAGAACACCGATCTGATCGACTACCTTGATATCTTCAAGTGCTTTTGTCAGTCCCTCATTGATCTCGGCATGGATTGCCTTGGTACGCTCATCATTTTCTGTTGTTGTCTTTTTAATACCTACGGCACGGTCACGGATATCATCTGCTTCCGTTGCACCGTCCTGTGAACGTGTTGCAATACTCTTTGCTGCACTTTCGATCTCATGGGACATTGCATTGATCTCTTCGGAGGAAGCCGCTGTCTCTTCCATGCCCGCTGCAAGCTCTTCCGTCGTTGCGGAAACATTCTCGATTTCTTCGTCTAATGCCTGAATATTATCATCGATCTCCTGTACCATTCTGGTGATCTCAGTTGCCTGACTCTTGACCTCACCGATCAGTCCGCTCATCTCATTTCTCATGGACTCTAAAGATGCTGCGAGTTTTCCAAAATCATCGCGGCGCTTTAACAGTGCCGTTCCCATTGCCTGTGAAAAATCGCCCTGTTCCATGACACCGATGGAACTGATACATTTTTTCAGTGGTCTGATGATGCTGATAATGATCATAATCAGCAATAAAACTACTATTATTCCCTCAATCAACGTTGAGATAATAAACAGTGTCATCCTGCCTGTAACATAAGAAGAAAAATCTTTTTCAATTGATGCTACCTGATCATCAATATAATCCGTATAATTTCCGGTTCCGATCACCCATCCAAACGGTTCAAATGCCTTACTGTAGGAACGCTTCGGAGAAGGTTCTGTCTCTCCTTCTTTCGGGAATACATAATCCGTGTATCCTCCGTCTGCCTCCTGACCGACACGGATGATCTCTTTTACCATCTGGTATCCATTGGCATCTTTCGTCTCCATACGATTGGTGCCTTCCGTGTCATTTCCTAAAAGCACCACATTGGTTCCGTCATACTGATCCACCCAGAAATATCCGGCATCTCCATAACGAAGCTGTCTGATCTCATCTGCTGCCAATTTCTTTGCTTCCTCTTCCGTATACACACCAGCCTGATACTGATCGTAAATTGTCTGGCAGAGCGAAATCACATTGTCCACCTGCTGTTTGATCTGTTCGTCGTAAGATGCGCGCTCATCTGCTTCCAGCGTTTCCAGTGCTTTACTCTGCAGCTGTTTCATGCTTTCCGATGAAATAATGGCACACAACACCAGTGCCACTATCGTCGCCAACATTACGATAATCAGCTTCGTCTGTACTTTCACATTGTTCATAAATTGTTCCTCCCACTTACATACTTTAATCTCACGGAACTTACAAACATGATGTATAGATTTTTCTATATATCATGTTTGTAAACTCCTTGTTGTTATTGTACCATATTTTACAAATTTCCTCAATTATTTTACTTTTATTACAGGGATTTCGCTTTAACTTTTTTATCTATGCATTTTTATAAACAATCCAGTTATCAGCATTCCATCTGAGGTTACCCTTCATTCCTGGTCAATACGCACAAAATTCCCCCTGCTTTTTCCCTATATATTTTTTCTGCTGATTTTCTATCCGCC